>OBZC01002056.1_pt1 | contig 9538 bp, 9 predicted proteins | sample 1538231 | NCBI WGS metagenome assembly OBZC01 (sample SAMEA2580225, study PRJEB22360) | human gut metagenome | biome: human gut; feature: human-associated habitat; material: faeces | place: Denmark | collected 2008/2010 | reverse complement strand
CCGCGTGTACGCATACGGCCTGACCGAACCCGGCCGCTACCTGACTTACCGTGTCAATAAAAACATCACCGATCCGGAAACCGGCAAATTCCTCGGCCAAGAAGTCGTGTTCAGCGGCATCGCCAACACGCTGCCTTACACCGACTCCGCATTGGAACACCGTACCCGCGCTTCTGACGAAAAACTCAAAAGCAACGAGTATTACACCCAAGTCAACAAAGTCATGAAGCTGCGCACCCAGTCCGCGCAACCTTTGGTTATCGAAGAAGCCGTTTCCGAAATCCGCAAAGACGACTATCTGCTGAAACTGCCCGAAGGCCTCGACAGCTTCAATGTGATGCCTCACGCCCCTGCCCGTCCGATTCAGGCCAAAGTCGTTTCCATCTTCGACGGCGTGGGCGAAGCCGGCCAGTTCCAAACCATTACTTTGGATAAAGGCGAACTCGACGGTTTGGACAAAGGCACGGTGGTCAGCCTCTACAAACGCGGCCGCCAAGTCCGTGTCAATCTGTCCAACAATCTGATTCGCAAGCCGAAAGACAAAGATACGGTTGAGTTGGTTTCCATTCCGGCGGAAGAAGTCGGCTTGGCAATGGTGTACCGCACATCCGACCATCTGGCATCCGCCATTATTTTGGAAAGCCTGAACAGCGTTTCCATCGGCGATACCGCCTCCGAGCCCGGCCGCGATTTGGACAATATGGCTGATGAAAAAACCATGGACAAACCGGCCGAAGACGAACAGGAAAGAGAAATCGAACTGGAAGTCCGCAACTGATTGAGCTTTTTTAGCAGCGATTCGGCAAACAAAGGCCGTCTGAAAACCTGTTTTTCAGACGGCCTTTTGATTTCCGCCCATTAAATAAAATTGGTAACACGTTACTTAAAGCGCAAACAACACCCCATGTCTTCAGCTATTTATCGGCCATCCCCCTTTTCTATTGTCTTGCCGTTCTGCCATTCCAATCAGCAATATGAAAAGCCCAACACGCTATTTATTGCCTATTGATTGTTCCATCTATTCCTGCCAATCAAAAAGGCCGTCGGAAATCTTCAGACGGCCTTTTTATCCACCACTCAAATCCGATTATTTGAATTTGTAAGTGTATTGCAAGCCCAAGATGTCCGCTTTGTTTTTGAAGCGAGCAGAGGATGCACCGCGGCTGTCCACGTCGTTGCCGCTGGCTTTGCCGGTGCGGTAAACCGTGTCATTGATGTGGATATGGCTGTACGCCGCATCGATGACATGGTTTTTACCCAGTTGATATTTGGCACCGACGGAGAACCAGATACGGTTGCCGTCAGGCAGGCTATTCATGCGGTCTTCGGCGCTTTTAACCGGCGATTTGTCGAAAGCGATACCGGCACGCAGTTGCAATGGTTCGGTAACTTGGTAAGAGCCGCCGAATGCAACTTTATAAGTGTTGCGCCAGTTAGGCGTGATGACGGTACGGTCAGATTTGCCGTTAACAACGTTTTTGGTATTTTCAAACACCAGCTCGGCTTTGTTAAAGCGGCTGTGGCGTGTCCAAGTCACATCGCCGAACAAATTGGTTTTGTCTGTAGCGCGGTACATACCGTGAACGGATAAAGACTCAGGCGTAACGATTTTGACGCTGGCTTTTTCGTTCGGCACATAACCGCGTGCAGCCATTGCACCCAAATCCCAAGCACGTTTTGCATATGCGCCGTCCGCTTCCCAATCGGCAGTGCCTTTCAACGTATGCGATACTTTGGAACGATAGTTCACACCCACGCGTGCGCGGTCGTTGATGTCCCACATCCACGCCAGTTGATAGCCGAAGCCCCAATCGTGGCCTTTTACATCGGCATGACCGTCAGCCTTGCCGGTCGCATCGACAGCAACGGGACGGCCTGCTTGACGGGAAGCCAAGCCGCTGACCAATTGGCTGATGGCGCCAGAAGCGTCCCAGTCGGAGTATTTGCGCAATTCGGCTTTGGAATATTGGGCAATCAAACCGGCACCGACAGCGTGCTGCTCATTCAGTTTCCATGCGACTACCGGCTCGATAGCGATGGTGGTCAAACCCAGTTTGTTGATGTTGTGGCGCAATACTGAATCTTTTTCATATTCGGTTGCAGAACCGAAGGGAACGTACACGCCCAAACCCAAAGTGATATCGTCGCTGGCTTTGTACGCGCCATAGATGTGCGGAGCAACGGTGGTTTCGGTAATTTTGCCGCTGGTCGAGCCGCTGACATCGGCACCCGTACGGAAGTGTTTTGCAGATTCCGCCTCATAGTGAATGCTTGGAAAAACGATATTGGCATTGACGGAAATTTGGCTGCTGTCGATTTTGCTCAAACCGGCCGGGTTGTAGAAAATAATGGTTGATGCATCGGCGGCTTCGGCGGCGGCGTTGGCCGTGCCTTGTGCGTTAACGGATTGTGTGCCGAAGTGGTAGCCGGAGGCCTGGACGGCGGTAGATAACAGTGCTGCGCTTAAAATAAATGCTGTTTTTTTCAAATTGAAATGAATCATTTTGGTTTACCGTAAAAGTAGCGGACAAAGAAAAAGGCCGTCTGAAACGTCCTTTATTGATTTAGTATAGGCACTCAATTCTATACTACATCATTATTTTTGCCTAATCTTTTCTTTTTTTACACAAAAAAAGCAGGCTAAAACAGCCTGCTTTTCCAATCATCGGATCACTGCAATTATTTGACCTGCAACACTTCCAGCGTATTGGTCGAACCGGACTCGCGCATTTTCGAACCGCTGGTGATGATGTATTGGTCGCCGCTTTGGAGGATTTTGTGTTCTACCAGCATGGCTTCCACTTCGTTCAGCGCGGTATCGTGGTCGGTACTGGTTGCCAAAATCAACGGACGCACGCCGCGGTACATTGCCATACGGCGTTGCGCTGAAACACTCGGTGTCAGGGCAAAAATCGGCAGGGTGATGTTGTGGCGGCTGACTTCGAAGGCGGTCGAACCGCTTTCAGTCAGCGCAACAATGGCTTTGGCGTGAACTGCGCGCGCCACGCTGACCGCACCACCGGCAATCGCCAAATTGGTGCTGACGGCTTCGGGATACTCGACCTGTTCGGCAACGCCGTTGAGCGAATCTTGTTCTTTTTCCGCAGCCGCACAAATAATCGCCATTTGGCTGACGGTTTCAAACGGATACGCGCCGACGGCGGTTTCGGCGGAACACATCACCGCATCGGTACCGTCCAATACCGCGTTGGCCACGTCGCTGACTTCCGCGCGGGTCGGTACGGGGTTGGTAATCATCGATTCCATCATTTGGGTTGCGGTAATGCTGAAGCGGCGCAACTCACGGGCGCGGCGGATCATGCGTTTTTGCAGTGCGGGTACGGCGGCATGGCCAACTTCCACTGCCAAGTCGCCGCGGGCAACCATAATACCGTCGCTGGCAAGGATGATTTCGTCCAAGTTTTCAATGGCTTCTACGCGCTCGATTTTGGAAACCAAACCGGGGCGTACGGCGGTGCTGCCTTTCATTTCTTCTTCGACTTTGGCGCGTGCGATGTGCAAATCTTCGGCAGATTTCACAAAGCTGATGGCCAAGTAGTCGCAACCGATGGCAATCGCGGTTTTCAAGTCGCGGAAGTCTTTTTCGGTCAACGCACCGGCAGACAGGCCGCCGCCGCGTTTGTTGATACCTTTGTTACTTTTCAGCACATGGCTGTTTTCCACCCTTGTAATAATCTTACTTCCTTCAACCGCTTCAACGGTCAAAGTCAACAGGCCGTCATCCAGCCACAAAACATCGCCGGCAGCGACGTCATTGGGCAAATCACGGTAGTCCAGGCCAACCGCTTCGCGTGTGCCTTCGCCTTCAAGTGCGGCATCCAAAATCAAGGTTTCACCCTTATTCAGCTCGATGCTGCCGCCGGCAATTTTGCCGACACGGATTTTCGGGCCTTGCAAGTCGGCAAGAATGGCGATTTCCTGACCCGCACGTTTCGCGGCTTCGCGTACGATACGGGCATTTTCTTCATGAAACTCCGGCGTACCGTGGCTGAAATTGAAACGGACGACATTAAGGCCGCCGACACGGATCATGTCTTCCAACAATTGTACATTGTTGCTGCCCGGACCCAGTGTGGCGACAATTTTGGTATTGTGGCTGATACGGGTTAAATCACGTTGCAATTGGCTCATGTAAACGTCCTTTCCTGTTGATTTCACGTTTGATAATGAAGAGGATTGTACTCTTAATGCAATAATGTTGGCGTAAAATTACATCATTTTCTGACTTAAACTAAATTTATTTTTGCATTAACCTACTTTCCTATCGGATACAATATACCCTCACGTCGTCATGTTTAATTTTCAGACGGCCTCACTCATCCGAATAGAATACTGAAATATCCGACCGATCCATGAAACGTTTTTTGACTCCTCTGCCCATCGGCATCGTTTTGGCCGACCTGATATACGGTTTCGTCCTAAATGTGATGCAAGGCTTAAACTTGCAACAAACTGCATCCAACCAGTCCGGCACGCTTTCCGTTACGCCCGACATCGCCTTCAACAGCCTGCAAATCATTGCCAACGGCGGCATGGTCTGCATCATCAGCTTCGGTTTGATTGTTTTGTTCCAACTCAACCGCGCCGTATTGCGCCGACAAATCCTGCCCATCGGTATTTTCCGAACCCTCGGCCTGTTGGCTGTTTTGGCATTCAGCATTTCGTCTTTGTGGGAATGGTTGCATGCCGCTTTGTCGCTGCTTTCCGGCCGCAATGTTTTAAACTTCAGCAACCCGCGTTATCTGGTTACCGCAGCCTGCATGCCCATTATTGCTTTCTTGTGCATCTTGCGCCTGTACAATTGGTATCGCCTGCATCGGACTGTTGCCACCGACGACACCTCCGCCACCCTCTAATCAAGCTGCAAAAAGGCCGTCTGAAACAGAAAAACCTATTTCAGACGGCCTTGTCATTATATGCCTCAACGTTGATGGCTGGTTTCTACACCGGCCTTAATCTCACCATACATTTGCGAGCTGCCTTGCCCGCTGCCTGATGCGCAAGCCGCCAAACTCAGTGCCAAAACAGCCGCAATCAAAATCTTCAACATGGGATTCCCTCTTTTTACAACCATTATTTCGGATCGCAACGGAAATGGTAGGCGCAAATTTCAAATCCGTTTTTGAAGTAGAGACGATGCGCATCTGCGCGGTCATGGTTCACATGGACATTCAGATGGATTTTGGTTGCGCCGGTTTCCGCACCGATTTTGCGTACTTCTTCCAACAAGCGCGAAGCATAGCCTTTTCGGCGGCTTTGAGGCATGGTCACGATGTCGTCAATATGGATGTGGTAACCGCTGGCCAAGTTGTACGCGGCATGGAAACCGCATACGGCTACGGCATTTTGTTTGCCTTCTTCAAAAATGCCCAACAGGCGGTAGCCGGTTTTACGCTGATGCTCGTTGATTTGTTCGACAAAACGGTGAATATCGGTCAAAGAAGAACGCAAAATGCTCAATGCCGCAAAAGCGGTCGCAGTTTCTTCCGGCGGAATTTCACAATACGCCGACCACAGGCGCGGCAGCTTGAGGCTCAGGCTGGGTATCGGCCGCTTCCGCACGCTCGGCGGCGTGTTTTTCTTCAATCGCCTGCGCCAACAAAACGCGCTCGACCGGCACTTCGCCCTGCTGCTTGCTTTCCTGCTCTTTGAGCAAGGCTTTGCAGTCAATCACGCGCAAATCGTTATCCGCTGCAAAATCCATCAAGAAACGGAACATTTGCGGATTGTCTTCTTCCAGTTTTTTATCGACTGCCACACAACGGACATTGTCCACCAAAATCGGGCGCACCCAATTCGAATAGGAAAGGCGGTTGTCTTTGGTGAAGGAAGACAAAATACCGCACAGGCGTTCCGCCCAGTCGCTTGGTCGGAAAATCTTGCCTTTGCTGGTTGTACCATGGATCACAACTTCATAAGGATTACACACTAACATAAGCAGCTTCCTGAAAGTAAATGGCTGAAGGAATATTTCGCCGCTGCCGACATCAGAAAAAGTTCCGATACATAGCAACAGATGATTGAAAAAATATCAGTAAAGTTTTGAACTAAAACAATGATAAGACGGCCTTGCCGATCCTGGCAATCCGTTTCGAATTCTTTGATTATTATACCCGATACGCCTCTTTTTCTTCAAAAATCATTTGAAAAATAACAACAGGCCGTCTGAAAACAAGTATTTCGGTTTCAGACGGCCTGCATATTTTAAATATCAATACAACAATTTCTTGCGGGGCTTTTGCTCACCGCCGGATTTAATTTCCGACAAATTGAAATTCAGTATGCTCAAATCCAAGACGCTTTCTGAAGTGCATTGATCGCCAAAGGCATTTTCATAAGTGGCTTTCAGTTTCAACACACCGCCAAATGTTTGGTCCGGCAATTCGGCAGCCAGCGCCAACATGCTTGCAAACACGCCGCCATACAATTCTCCCGATGCCAGCATATCCACGCCGCCGGAAAACATCTCCAACTGCATCACTGCATCGGCAACTAACTTGCTCGGCAAGTGATCCGGCAAAGGCTCTGCCTCAAAGCGCACATTCTTCGCCAAGCCCTTACCGCTATTGCGGACAACCAAAACCAATAAATCCGTTTGACCGTCAGAACGCTGCAACGTCGCATGCAAAACCGGATGAATGCTCTCTTTTTGAATCAGCTGCTCACGGTGCAACATCTTGCTTTTAGCTTTGGATCGCGCAGATACGACGGCCCAAATCAACCAAACAAATGCAACGGCAGAAATGGCTGTAACCAAAAGGGGAAGATTGGCCAAATAGGCTTGCTGATTAAACCAAACTTGTGCGGCTAAAAATCCGGCAAAGAAAATCAAGACGTATAAAATTGGGGCAAACCGGCTTTGTATGGATGAGTGCATGAGTTTTCCTACATTTCGTATCATGTTATTAAAAAATAATGCCTTTCGGGCGAATAATGTCATCAACCCGGAAGGCATTATTTTAACGTAATTTTAACGCAACTTGGCTTAATATCTTGCTTTTTATCATCTAATGTATCAAGCAAACAACTCAAACTTCGCCGCCGTGTCTTCAGACGGCCTGAGATTTTTATCAGGCTTCGGCAACCGAATCACGCGAGAAGGTTTTTTCGCAATAATGACATTTCAAACGTGTCTGCCCATGATGTGAGCGGACATAAAAACGGCTGATGACCGGCTCGCCATGACTGGCGCAATTGGTATTCGGACAGCGGAATACCTCCGAAATTTCATCCGGCAATGATAAATGCTGTTTCTCAACGACCTTAAACCGATCGATTTTGTTGACCACTGCCTCAGGGGCAAACAAAGCCAAACGGTTTGCCGCATTGGCATCCAACCATACGCCGCTGATTTTAATAATGTCTTTGCTGCCCTGCGTTTTGCTGGGCAAATTGAAGCCGACCGTTACTGCATTGCCATAATGCAGCAGTTTGAACTGCCTTAAAATGGCCAAGCCTTTACCGGCAGGAATATGGTCAATGACCGTACCTTGTTCAATCGCTTCCACGCTGAGTTTTGAGTTTTCCATCTTTCGCTCCTTAAACTTCTTCGTTCAATACCAAAGACAAAATCGCCATCCGTGCATACACACCGTTGGTTGCCTGTTCAAAATAATAGGCATGAGGTGTTTTATCCACATTCGGATGAATTTCATCTACCCTCGGTAAAGGATGCAAGACGCGCAAATTGGATTTAGCATTTGCCAGCATTGACGCATCAAGATTGAATTTACCCTGGATTTTGGCAAATTCCTGCTCATCAAAACGTTCGCGCTGAACGCGGGTCATGTACAAAATATCCGCCCATTCAACCGCTTCTTCCAAGCCGGGCAAAATTTGATAAGGGCAACTGGCCTCTTCCAGCTCTTCAGTGATATAGTCCGGCATCGCCAAGCTGGGAGGGGAAACAAACGCAAATTCACAACCCCAACGCTTCAATGCCTGACATAATGAATGTACCGTACGGCCATATTTCAAATCGCCGGCCATCGCAATCTTCAAATTGCTCAAACCGCCCTGTGTTTCATAAATCGTGACCAAGTCCAAAAGCGTCTGGCTCGGATGTTGGTTGGTACCATCGCCGGCATTAATCACGGGCACGCTCGAAAACTCGGCCGCCACACGGGCCGCACCGTCTTTCGGGTGTCGCTGAATAATCGCATCCGTATAGCTGGAAATAATCCTCGCAGTATCCGCAAGCGTTTCACCCTTTTTCGCACTGGTATTCGCGCCATCGGAAAAACCGATAACTTTCCCACCCAAACGCTGTACCGCCGTTTCAAAAGACAAACGCGTACGAGTGGACGGTTCAAAAAAGCACGAACCAATCAACTTGCCTTCAAGCAAATCTTCACGAGGCTGCTTTTTCAACTTCAAGGCCGTCTGAAGCAGCAATTCAAGCTGTTCTGTCGTCAAATCTGAAATTGAAATAATATGTTGCCGATAAAGCGGATTAGGCATGACCATTCCTTCCCATAAAAAAACCCGCAAAGCGGGCGTTTCAAGCAAACCGATTCCATCGTTGTCCGGCATAATTCCAACCGGACAGTCTCAACCATGTTTCTACCACACCCATGAAATCTCCCGCATTATCGCATATTTAACAGACGACTGCTTCTATCAAGTTTTCAGACGGCCTGATACCTTTGCAAAAAATCCTTCATTCTCAACAGCCAAAATTCAAACACAGGGATTTGACGGTTTCCTTTTATCTTCCCAATACTCGCATCTTGTAGGAGCAAACAAGCGCAAGTAAGCTGTTAACCACTTCAACGATTCAAACATATCGCTTTCGAATAGCGTTGCACACCCATGTTGCCTAAAGCAAATTAGGTTCACAGCCTGATTTACAGTGAAACGTAACAAAGCTTTGTTCAACTACATAACAGGTTTTCAATAAATATTCGGTTGTGTTTGGTTTGCGTTTCCGTCGATGAGTTGTTGCAAAGGGCTTTGCGATAATGCAGGTCTGTAGCTGATGTTTTTCTAGGTGCCATCTGTTTTGCTGCCGTAGTCTTTGATCGAACCTTCTGCCATACCTTATCTCGTCGATATTGACGGAGTGATGTGCAGTTTCTCAATATAGCCTTTCAAAATAGATACAGATATATGTTTGCTGTATCAACCAGCTTTTTACCCTGCAGACAATGCTATCTTTGCTTGGTGTAATTTGTCTGCAGCCTTATCTTTTATTGTCCTTACCCATGACCGCTCGGGCCGTCTGAATAATGTTGCATCAATGACTTAAACTACCGCTTTCTCTACTTTTAAACTTTTTCCGCTCAGTTTACAGTTAATCAGCTCCAATAGTTCTGATCAGGACATTACCTTCCGCCGGCTGGTTGCAGTGTCAACATAAGGTACTGGATTTGAAATATTCAGTTCGTCAAAATAATAAAACGGATTAAGACAATAATGCTGTACTCGAGGTTGAGATCAGCCTACCCAAAAGACGTACCCGCACACGTCCTTTTTCTTCTCCTTTATCCATTCCACCCTATTGTTACCCCATAAAAGG
>OBZC01002053.1_pt1 | contig 9576 bp, 7 predicted proteins | sample 1538231 | NCBI WGS metagenome assembly OBZC01 (sample SAMEA2580225, study PRJEB22360) | human gut metagenome | biome: human gut; feature: human-associated habitat; material: faeces | place: Denmark | collected 2008/2010 | reverse complement strand
CCTGCTACAAAAGCGCGGTGCGCGCGTCAAGGTCGTTATGAGCGAGCATGCCACGGAGTTCGTGGGCCCGCTCACCTTCCGTGCGCTCACGGGCGAGCCGGTCGCTGTGGGCCTGTTCGACGACCCCTCCGACCCCATCCATCATATCTCGCTGGCACAGGAGCCCGACTTGGTAGTCGTGGCGCCCGCGACGGCCAATATCATCGCCAAGATGGCCAACGGCATCGCCGACGACCTCATCTCCACCACTCTGCTTGCAACGCCGCGACCCATCGTGATCGCACCCGCTATGAACAACGGCATGTGGAAGGCGCCGGCGACGCAGGCCAACATGGCCACGTTGCGCGAGCGCGGTGTCCATGTGGTGGGACCCGGCAGCGGCTACCTTGCCTGCGGCGACGTGGACATGGGCCGCATGAGCGAGCCCGAGGACATCGTAGAGGCTGTCTGTGAGGTGCTCAACCCCGCGCCACAGGACCTGGCGGGTAAGCGCATCGTAATTACCGCCGGTCCCACGCACGAGCCGATCGACCCCGTGCGATTCATTGGCAACCGCTCTTCGGGCAAGATGGGCATCGCCCTGGCGGGGGAGGCCGCACGCCGCGGCGCTGCGGTCACGCTCGTGTTGGGACCGACATCACTCGATGTGCCCTGCGGCGTGGAGTGCGTGCGCGTGCAGACCGCCGCAGAGATGCTCCAGGCGGCCCTGAGCGCCTTCCAGACGGCCGATGCGGCAATTTGTGCGGCCGCCGTCGCCGACTACACCCCCGCGGCCCCTGCGGACCATAAGCTCAAAAAGGCCAACGAGCGCCTGGATCGCATCGAACTGGTCGAGACGGTCGATATTTTGGCCGAGCTCTCGCGCCAGAAGGGCGAGCGATGCGTGATCGGATTTGCGGCCGAGACCGATAGCGTTGTCGAGTACGCAGAGCGCAAATTGGCCCGCAAGGGGTGCGATGTAATAATCGCCAACGATGTCTCACGCACCGATTCGGGCTTTGGGACCGACACCAACAAGGCCTGGATTGTGAGCACAACGGGTACGCAAGAACTTCCCTTACTAACAAAACCCCAGCTCGCAGATACAATTTTGGACTTGCTTCAAAAATTGTAAAAAAGTTCTTGCACAAGTCTAAAGTTTCGGGTTAATATACTCCCTGTTGCGAGCGAGAGCAGAGCAACAAACAAAAGCTTCGGGACGTGGCGCAGCTTGGTAGCGCACTTGACTGGGGGTCAAGGGGTCGCTGGTTCGAATCCAGTCGTCCCGACCAGAAGTTTGCAGGTCAGGCACCTTGTGCCTGACCTTTTTTGTTTTAAGCACCATGATTATTTTGCTTAAAGCAACAACATTCCCGCTCGATGTGATTACCGAATCAAAACGTGTACATCAGCCACCAAAATCGACATTTCTCGACATGTTTGGAGGCGGATGTACACGAATGCGAAATCCCCGTCGCCTAAAAGCGCCCTCCACATGTCTGGACTCTCTATGCTTACGCTGGATAGACATCGCCGGAACGGGTATAGTATCGAAAGTTTTGTCGTTAACCAGCGGGGGAGTCCTGTGGGCATCAAAAAGAAGATCAAAAAGGAGCTTATCGGCACTTCCGATTACCCGTCGAATAAGATCTTTACGATCTCCAATTTCATCACCTTTACGCGCCTGATCCTCACCCTGGTATTTCTGTACCTGTTTGTGACGGCTAACAACCGCGTCATCGCCATCGTTATCTACGCCGTTGCCGCCTCCACCGACTGGATGGACGGTCAGATCGCCCGCATGACTAAGACTGTCTCGTGGCTCGGCAAGGTCATGGATCCCATCTGCGACCGTGCGCTGCTGTTCACCGGCGTACTTGGCCTGGTGGTCCGCGGAGAGCTGCCCATCTGGGTCTGCGTGCTCATTATTGGCCGCGACATCTATCTGGGCATCGGCACGCTTATCGTTCGCCATTATCACCGACGCCCCATCGATGTCGTCTTCCCCGGAAAAATTGCCACAGCGCTGCTCATGACCGGCTTCTCGCTCATGCTGCTCGGTTTCCCCGTTATTGACGGCCTGCATCTTTTACCTTCATCCCTTACGGCCTTCCCGGGCCTCAACGGAAGCTCGGTGCCCCTCGGCATCTTCTTTGTGTACGGCGGCGTGATTTTCTCCATGCTCACGGCTGTCATCTACTCCATTAAGGGCGGAGCGGCCATTAAACAGGCTCTCACGCATCCCGAGGACGAGGACATCGACTTTCTGAACCCTGAAATCGAAGACTGATTCGTTGGGGTATGATTACGTACGGTTCATTATTTGCGGCACGTCCGCGATAAGTTAGGGGTTGTCATGGACAACATGGTTAACAATATGCCTCAGAATGATAAGACTGCTGACGCTACCTGCGTATTCCGCGTGCCTTCAAGCGACGTCACCGTTCCCGACCTCATGGCCAACGTGCGCATCACCGCCCCCGTTCTGTCCATCGTCAAGGGTCCGCAGACTGGTGCCGCCTTTGAGCTCGAGGACGACGTGACCACCATCGGCCGCGATCCTGCGAACGGCATCTTCCTCAACGACATGACCGTTTCGCGCAGCCACGCGCGCATTATCCGCGAGGGCCTCGGCGCTCGCATCGAAGACCTGGGCTCGCTCAATGGCACCTGGGTCGACGGTGCCATCGTCAATGCAGCCCCGCTGCACGACGGTTCTTCCGTCCAGATCGGTACGTTTACGCTCATCTACCACGAGAGCACGCCGGAGCGCATCGAAACCGGTGAGTAGGGCATGGCCGAACGCAACTATCTGAGTATCGGCCAAGTCGTCAACCTACTTCGAGGCGCATACCCCGATCTTTCGAACTCAAAAATTAGATTTCTAGAGGATGAGGGGCTCATTACCCCTCATCGTACGCCTAAGGGATACCGTCAGTACTCCAAGGAGGACGTTGATCGCCTAGAGGTCATTCTGCACTTGCAGAAGACCCGCTACATGCCGCTCAACGTGATTAAGCAGCGCTTGGAAAACGCCACGGACCTGTCAACGCTCGCCTACGAGGTGGGCTTGCTGTCCGATGTTCCGCTCAAGACGGAGCCCAAGGAGACTAAACAAAAGCTGCATCCCATCGAGACCATTCCCGATATGCTGGGCGTCGAGATTTCGTTTATCCGCTCGCTCGCCGAGAACGACCTCATTCGCATCATCAAGAGTCCGCAGAATCGTGAGCTCGTCGATGGCCGCGATTTTCCGATTATCCGTTACTGCTCCGAGCTGTCACGCTTCCATATCGAGCCGCGCAACCTGCGCCAGTACGTGTCTTCCGCCAACCGCGAGTCCTCGATGTTTGAGCAGGTGCTCGTGAGCATGCTCGGAATGGATACCTCCGATGACGAGCGCGACGCCAAGCTCGAGCGTGCGTTTAAGAAGCTTCACGACCTGACGGAGGGCGTGCACACCGCGCTGCTCAAGAACCGCGTTTTTGAGTCGCTCAACGCCGTGGTCGAGGACGCCGACATCGATGCACTCGATGAGGAAATCACTCGCTCCGAGTCAACCAAGGCCAAAAACGAAGAGGCATCTACCTCCGCGGTCCCCGTGCGTGAGGAATCCCTCGTGCAGCCGCTCAAAGTTATTGCCCCCTCGCACGCCGCCACCGCCAGCGCGAACAAATAGACGCTGCCGCAAACAATCCTCCCCTGAAAGGTCATGCCATGTACGACTTCGAATCTCACATCGTCGACATCCCCGACTATCCCGAGCCCGGAGTCGTCTTTAAGGACATTACACCGCTCTTTGGCAATCCCGAGGCCCTGAAGGCCATGGTGGATGCTCTGGCCGAGCATTTTGCTGGCATGGGTATCACCAAGGTCGTCGGCCCCGAGGCCCGCGGCTTTATGGTGGGCGTACCCGTAGCCGTCGCCCTGGGCGCCGGCTTTGTTCCCGCACGTAAGCCGGGCAAACTGCCGCGCAAGACGGTGAGCGAGAGCTATGAGCTCGAGTATGGAACGGATTCTATCGAGATCCACGCCGATGCTATCAGCTCTAAAGATACCGTGTTGATTCTGGACGACTTGGTCGCGACGGGCGGAACCGTCGAGGCAACAGGTAAACTGGTGCGAGATATGGGCGCAAAGCTTATAGGCTACGGTTGTATCCTTGAGCTTGCGTTTCTCAACCCGCGCAAGAAGCTCACGCCTTCTAACGAGGACGTTGAGCTCTTTAGCCTGGTAACGGTGGACTAGCCGCTACCCTTAGATACCGGAAAGGAAGCTACATGCGCACAGCAAACACGCACAGAAACATGGCACGCTGCGCTGCTACGGCAACCCTCGCTTGTGTTTTGGGCCTGGGCCTCGTGGCTCCGGCCTACGCCGATACCGCATCCGACCTTGCCGCTGCTCGAACCAAGCTCGAGCAGATTGGCACCCAAACTCAGCAAATACATGATGAACTCTCCGCACAGACGCAGGAGCTTGATCAGACTGCAGGCGAGATCACGCAAAAGCAGCAAGAGATTGCCGAGGGTCAGGCAAAGCTTTCGAGCTACGTTGCCGGTGAGTACAAGACCGGCGGCCTGAGTCTCCTTCAGGTTCTGACGGGCGTCGACGATCTGGGCGACATGCTCAACCGTCTGTTCTACTACGGCAAGGTTTCCGACAAGCAGGCCCAGACCATTCAGGAGGTCAAGGACCTTAAGCAGCAGCTCACCGATAAGCAGACCGAGCAGGAGAAGAACGTCGCCGCGACGCAGAAGAAGGTCGACGAGCTCAACGCCCAGCAGGCTGAGGCCCAGAGTGTCGTGAACTCCCTGGATTCACAGCTGCAGGCCGAGCTTGCTGCCGAGGCCGAGGCCAACGCCGCGTTGCAGGCCGGTATCAACGCCAGCACCGCCGAAAAGGCCACGGTGAGCAACGACACCGCCGGTACGACCGAGAACACCAATAATGGTGGCGGCACGACCAACAATGGTGGCGGCAATACGCCTGCTCCCGCTCCCGCTCCTGCCCCCACGCCGCAGCCCGTGACGCCCGCTCCGGCTCCGACGCCTTCCGCACCGAGCCAGTCCGTTGACGGTGGTACCGTTGTTTCGCGCGCCTACAGCAAGCTCGGTTATGCTTATTCTTGGGGCGGCATTGGACCGAACAGCTTTGACTGCTCCGGTTTTGTAAGCTACTGCCTCACCGGCCGTTATTGCCGCCTTGGCACCACGGGCACCTTTATGGGCTGGACCCGCGTGTCCGATCCCCAGCCTGGTGACGTCGTGGTTAACTCTTACCACACCGGCATCTACATTGGTAACGGCCAGATGATCCATGCTTCCGACTACAAGACGGGCGTTATCATCAGCTCCGTTGCCGCTGGCATGAACAACAATTACATTTTCGTTCGCTACTAAGTGTTGTAACTCAGTAAACGAAGGTGGACCTCGTATCCTTTGGGAGCGGGGTCCATTCTTTTATCTCGACCGCCTGTTTTGCGTATAAGCAACAATCTAGTTTTGAATACTAGATAAGCACAACGTCTGTCCAAAAGATAGCTATAATTGTAGGGGAACAACTAGAAAGGACCCTCAATGAGCTGGGCACTTATCTCAGATTCGAGCTGCAATCTTCGCGATTGGCAACCAACCGCACCTCATACCACCTTTGCATTTGCACCCCTTAAGATCCGAGTGGGGGAGCGTGAATTTGTCGACGACCTTTCGCTCGATGTTCACGAGCTTAATGTTGCCATTCAATCGGAAGCCAGCGCATCATCGAGCGCCTGCCCAAGCGTAGGGGAGTGGGCTGAGCTCTTTAAGCTTGCCGACAAGACGATCTGCATGCCCATCTCCGAGGGCGTCTCGGGGAGCTACAATGCCGCAGCCACCGCACGTGACATGGTGCTTGCCGAAGAGCCCAACCGTCAGATTCATTTGGTTAACTCGCGAGCTGCAGGTGGCAAAATGGATTTAATCTTTTTGCTGTTTGATCGCTATCTTGCAAGTAACCCGAACGTCTCCTTTGAAGACGCCTGCGCTTACTTCGATAGCTTGGAGCAGGACAGCAAGATTCTCTTTAGCCTGTGTAATTACGAGAACCTTGCAAAGGCCGGACGCATTCCTAAGGCAGCCGGCGTCATCGCCAATAAACTCAACATTCGAATTTTAGGCACAGCAAGCGAAGCGGGGGAGATCAAGCTCGTCGGTCACACCCGTGGCGCAAAGAAGATGCTTGGCAAGATTGTCGACACCATGGAGGCCGAGGGCTTTACCGGCGGCGAGGTCGTTATCGATCATGTCGAGAATGAGGCGGGCGCCCAGGCACTTGCGAGCCGCATTGTGGAGCATTGGCCCGGCTCCAAGACCATCATCATGCCCTGTAATGGACTAGATTCATACTATGCCGAGATGCACGGTCTCATTATCGGCTACGGCATGGGCGTGGCTTCGGGCCGATAATGTCCAACTAAACAAAAACACGGGCGGGACAAAGTGTCTGATGGCTCTTTGTCCCGCCCGTCTTGTACGTCGGCCAGCTATTTAAACCCATTGAACTTTAGATAGCTCATTAGATACGCCTTCGATACAAAAGACGAAACCGCACTGCGCACGAGCAGTGACTCGCGCGTGACCTGATGAGCCGTATCGGGTACAGGAACCTGCTCAATGGAAAAAGCCGCACGAATCGATGCCTCGAGCTGATCAATCACATAATCAAAGGCGGTCGGTGCATCATAGCTCAGGCGTTGAATGTTAAAGAGCGCCTGAACCGCAGCGATGGGCAGCACCTGCTTAAAGATACAAATGGAGATGAGACGCGCAATCTGCTCGCGACCATATTGCTTTTTAACCGGGGCGGGAACGAGGCCGACCTTTACGTAGTTATTGATCATCGATGGCGTAATGACGGGCTGCTCCACACAAATCGAAAGCGGCTCCATCCACAGCTCGATGTACTCAATGACCTGGTCACGGTAGAGCGTTACATTCGGCAACTGCTCATAGCGCGGCAAGCTGAGCGTATTGAGTTTGCGGACTATATCAGACTGGATAAATGCATCAGGTAGCACCGTGGGCTGAATATCCTCTGGGCTAATGCTAACCGACGTATCGGACATAGGAATGACATGTTTAACGTGATTCATATGGTGCCTCCGTTCGTTTTCAATATTGTATTCTAGATTTTCTAGTTTTGCATACCACAATGAACGGTATGATCGTCGGCTTTGGCTCGGGTCCGGCCGCAGGATAACTGGCTTGTTTTTGCACAACAAAACGTCCAGCGGCAACGTTGCCTCAAGCTCGTTACCGCTGGACGTTTAAGCAAAATAACAACCTTACATAAGATATATTATCGTACTTATCCGCGAAGAAACGCGTATGCGCTCGTTGCTGCTATGGCTCCGTCAGAAACGGCGGTCACAACCTGACGTAAGCGCTTGGAACGGATATCGCCAGCAGCAAATAGACCTGGCGTGCGGGTCGCCATGGATTCATCAGTCAGAATGCCGCCATCAGGCGCCAGATCGACTAGATGCTCAACAAGCTCGGTATGGGGTTGCGTGCCGGTAAAGACAAAAATGCCAAACGAGCCAGGCTCAAATGACTCGGTATGAGTCTCACCGGATGCATTGTCCTTGAACGTAATTGTCGTGGGCATCGCTTCACCAGAAAGCTCAACAATACTAGTTTGGTACCTAACTGTAATATTGTCCTTTTTGAGTACTTTCTGAACAACACCATCAGGCGCACGGAACTGGTCGCGGCGCAGCACGATGGTCACGCTGCTGGCAATGTCTGACAGGAACAGCGCCTCTTCACATGCCGAATTGCCACCACCGATTACAAAGACCTGTTTGCCGCGGAAGAACATGCCGTCACATGTTGCGCAATATGAAACGCCACGACCGCGATAGGTATCCTCGCCAGCGAAACCTGCCGGACGCGGCGTGGCACCCATGCAAGCGATAACGCTCGAGGCCAGCGTATCGCCCATATCGTGATGCACCGTAAACAGCGCTGCATCGGCATCGTAATCGATACCCGTAACCATGCTCCATGCGACCTGAGCTCCCAAGCCCTCTGCATGCAGCTGAAAACGCTCCCCGAGTTCGGCGCCACTCAAGAGCGGAATGCCCGGATAGTTCTCGACTTCATTGGTCGTGGCGATCTGTCCACCCGACATGCCCTGCTCAATCACAGTCGTCGTCAGGTTGGCACGCGCAGCGTAAATGGCGGCAGCATAGCCCGCGGGGCCTCCACCGATAATCGCAACATCAATCGGCTGATCGGTAGTCATGGAATATCCTCTCGTCGATACATTGACGTTCTTTGCGCTCATACCCAAATTTACGTGAACATGACACTCATGCACTACAATGTTAAATCGCGTAACAAAGCTGAAGGGGAGTTATCGATGGATCAAACGCAGACGGGCAATAGCGCTCCCCTGCCCATGCAAGCCACTCCCCAACCGGAGCAAATGACCGTTTTACCTGCACAAAAACCCCTGGTAACCATTGTGCACGCATCGGTTGGATCGGGCCACAAAGCCGCCGCCAACGCGATTGCACAAGCATTTGACCTTATCCGCGGCACCAAGGGAATCCCTGAGAATATTGAAATTGAAGTGCTCGATATCCTTGATTTTGGACGTATTAAATTCGACGGCAATAAGACCGCGGCTTCTTTTACGGGAGCCACACGCCCCATTTACGACCTGACCTGGCGATATACGCTTACGGGACATCTTCTCTGGGGTGGCGGCACGGCATGGTCGCGAATTATGTTCCCCGCCTTCAACGAATATATTCGTCGTCGCAGGCCTATAGCCGTGGTCGCAACGCACATCACAGCAGCCAATGTTGCCGTGGGCGCCCGCGTCATCACAGGTATCGATTATCCGGTCATCTGCGTACCAACAGACTATGAAGTCGAAGGCTTTTGGCCCCACAAGGACACCGACCTGTTCTGCGTGGCCAACGAGTTTATGGCCGAAACGCTGCGCCCGCGCAAAGTTCCCGAGTCAAAGATCCGCATAACGGGCATCCCCATCCGAGCCGGTTTCGATACCGATTACAAACGCGAGGATGAGCTGAGCAAGTTCAATCTCCCCATAGACAAAACCGTCGTATTGGTGATGGCCGGCGCCAGTTTGCCCCAACCATACGTGCGTTTCCGTGCCGCGATGGACCACACGCTCCCCTTCTTACGCAGCTTTGAAGACATGCACTTTGTCTTTTTACCGGGCAAGGATAAGGAATACGCCACCCGACTCAAGACGCTCTTCGACGCCATGAAGCTCGATAACGTCACGGTTCTGGACTACGTGGACGACATGGCGGCCCTCATGCACGGCTGCGACCTGGCAATCCTCAAATCGGGCGGACTCACCGTCACCGAGTGCCTGTGCGCTCATCTGCCGATGATCCTGCTGGGTAAATCATACGGTCAGGAAAAGGCCAACACCACAATGCTCACCGGCATGGGCGCCAGCATGCATGTCACCACCGCACGAGAACTCATCGTGACGCTTCGTCACCTGCACGACCACCCTGAGTCGCTCAAAGCGCTACTCATCAACGGCGAAGTACTACGCCGCCCCCACGCA
>OBZC01002049.1_pt1 | contig 9593 bp, 6 predicted proteins | sample 1538231 | NCBI WGS metagenome assembly OBZC01 (sample SAMEA2580225, study PRJEB22360) | human gut metagenome | biome: human gut; feature: human-associated habitat; material: faeces | place: Denmark | collected 2008/2010 | reverse complement strand
TTAGCCGCCATGGATTCCCCGGCTTCGGCCGGCATCCCGGTATGCACTGTTGCTTCGCTTGTCGTCACAATTCTCCATTCTAGCCAAATCTTGTGCCCATATCGTGGCTGATGACATGTGAGCCACGCCACGGCATGACCGCCCTGTAGAATGGCTAATCGGCTAGGAATAGGGAGAAAAGATTTATGGCTTTGACTTTGGCTGCGGCCGCCGAATTGCTCGACCGACATCATCTGCTCCGCGAAATCATCCAAGGCGATTGCTGGACCGACAACGCAGCGGATCTCGCCGGCGCCGACGAGCCGTTCACCGCCATCACCTATGACACCCGCAAAGTCACTCCCGGCACACTGCTATGCTGCAAGGGCCGGTTCAAGGCGGATTACTTGACGGACATCGATCAGGCCGGACTTGCCGCATACATGGCCGAAACCGAGTATTCCGCCGTCACCCGCGCCCCTGGACTGATCGTCAATGATGCGCGTAAGGCCATGAGCCTGCTGTCCGCTGAGTTCTATGGCCGCCCGCAGGATGAGCTGACCGTCATCGGTATCACCGGCACCAAGGGCAAGACGACCACCGCCTATTTTGTGCAGGCCGTGCTCAACGCCTATTCCGGCGGCAGGGCCGCACTGTTCTCTTCGGTGGACAATTGCTTGGACGGCCACACATATGCAGAATCCGACCTGACCACGCCCGAGTCGATGGACGCTTTCCGCATGATGCGCGAAGCCGCGAATAACGGCATGCGGTATCTGGTGATGGAAGTCTCCTCCCAGGCATACAAAGTGGAGCGCGTGTATGGCCTGACGTTCGATGCTGGGGCATTCCTCAATATTTCCCCTGACCACATCAGCGCCATCGAACACCCCACATTCGAGGATTATCTGTATTGCAAGCGGCAGATCACACACAATTGCCGCACACTGGTGCTCGGCGCCGACTGCGATCATGCCGATTTGATTCGGCAGGATGCTCAAGCCTCGAATGTACCGGTCACCACTTTTGCGCTGCATGCTGCGGACGGGCACGGCACGCATGCCGATTTCGTCGCGCTGCCGGATGCATCCTCAGGCTACCTGTTCCAGGAGCAGGGCAAGGCTATTGGCGATTTCTCGCTGGAACTGGAAGGCGAGTTCAATGCCGCCAACGCCGCTGCCGCCATTGCCTTGTCACGTGCAGTCGGCGTACCAGCTGGCTCAGAGGCTTTCCGCGCTCTGGAACATGTGCATATTCCCGGGCGTATGGAACATTATGAATCCGGCAATATGGTGGCGTACGTAGATTATGCGCACAACTATGTGAGCACGAAGACCCTGGCCGAGTTCGTGACACATAAATACGCGGATCGCAATCCGCGTGTCGTCGTGGTCACTGGCTCCGTGGGAGATAAAGCCGTGGACCGCCGTGAAGGCATCATCAAGGGTGCGCAGGATTATGCGGATCGCATTATTCTGACTGCGGAAGACACAGTGCACGAGCGCATGATCGACATTCTTCATGAGATGCAGGGTTATATCACCAATCCTCGAGTCGTCTCGGATATCGAGCTCGATCGTGCGAAGGCCATCGAAAAAGCAGTCGAGGATGCGCACGCCCATGCGGACAGGCTGACCATTCTGCTGGTCATCGGCAAGGGCGAAGAACGTTGGATCAAGGTCGATGGCAAGCACGCGCCTTACGAGGGCGATGACCATGTGGTCAAGCGCCTGTTCGGACTGTTGAACGACTGATCAGCCAGCCATCTGAACCCGCAATCGGAATAAGAAAAGCAAGAGGATAAGGAGCAATCATTGATTACGCTGGAACACGTCACGTTGCCGACCATGGAACAGGCCGCGGCAGAGGCAGGCATCGTACTGCCGATTGAGCAGACGGAAGCCTGGGGCCGCTATCAAGCCAAGGTGCCGGGACGTCGCCCGTGGGGCGCGTACCTTATTCGCCGCGACGGCGATTTGGTGGCGGTCATCTCCCTGATCGATTACGAGACCCACGGCTACCACTACCTGCGTTCGCTGCATGGTCCGGTGTGGAAGACCAAGCCCACCCAGGATGAGGAGCGCGAGGTCATCGACGCGATGGTCAAGGCCGTGCGCTCCCACGACCGCAAGGTGGTGTTTCTGCGCGTGGATACATGGTTCGATGAAGGCTACTACCGCGTGCTGTCCACGGTACCGTATGACCAGACCGTGATCGTTGACCTGACCGGCGGCGACGACAAGATTCTTGAGCGCATGGTGGCGCGTGGCCGTCAGAACGTGCGCAAGGCCCTGCGCGAAAGCCCGGCCACATGCGCCGACGAAACCGAGCAGGCTTCCAAATCGTTCGACGAATATTACGGCGTGATGGTCGACACCGGCAAGCGCGACGGCTTTGCCCCGGCTCCGAAGCAGGACTATGAGGATATGATTCAGGAGCTCGGTCCTGAGCACTGCCGCCTGTTCGTCAGCCGTATCGACGGCAAGGTGGTCAACTGGTGCCTGATTACCTTGAACGACAATCGCGCCGTCTACTACTACGGCTGCATGAGCACCGCCGTGCGCCGCCTGCGCGTGCCGGACAAGATGTTCTATCACATCTTCTGCACACTGGGCGCGCAGGGCGTGGAAAGCCTTGACATGATGGGCATCGGCTCTGACTTCGCACCGTCCTTGAAGGGACTGAACCAGTTCAAGACCAAGTTCGCCCGGGAGATTACTCCGGTGGCGGCAGGCCATGACATTCCGGTCAAGCGCGGTTTCTACAGCCTGCTGCGCTTCATTCAGAAGCTGCGTAAGGGCTCAAACGCGGACAAGCACTAAGCTCGCTTCCCCCCTGATGACGAGCTATCGTCATCCAGAAAACATTCAGCACAGCTCCAGCTTCTGTGGGCAGATTCTAATCGTTCTGCCACGTGAGCGTCGCACAATAACCAATGATTATCAATACATCGACGCATAGAGGCTGGAGTTATGCTTACTGTCGCCAGAACGACATTTCGTGATATTGAAAAAGAAGCCGCTGGTTGCGATATCACGCTGCCCATTGAAGACTATCTCGACATGATTGGCACATTGGGCGCGGAACACTGCCGCGTATTCGCCGCGCGCATCGATGGACAAGGGTGACCTGGTCCATCGTTACGGTGGAAGGCTCGTATGCGGTGCGTTATTATGCCGCCATGTGCGACGCCGCCATGCGTATTCATGTGACCGATCGACTGCTGTATGCCGAATGCTGCATGCTGGGCTCGCAGGGTATCACCGATTACGATTTGATGGGTATCGGCTCTGACTTCGCGCCATCGCTCAAGGGTCTGAACGCATTCAAGACCAAGTTCACCGAGACGATCACACCGGTGGCCCCGACCCGTGACGTGCCGCTCAAGAAGATCTTCTACAAGACATTGCAGGCCGTGCAAGGTGTGCGCCGAGCGTTCCGCCAATAAACCCGGGAGCGGCTTATTTGTCCAGCTTCTGGCTCACTACAGCGGTGACGCCATCGGCTCGCATCGTCACGCCGTACAGCGCATCGGCGATTGACATCGTGCGCTGCTGATGCGTGATGATGATGAGCTGGGCATGAGCACGCAACTCGTTGAACGCGTCGATGAGACGGGTCAGGTTCACGTCGTCCAGCGCGGCCTCGACCTCATCCATCACATAGAACGGGCTTGGGCGCGCGGTGAAAATCGCGAACAACAGAGCCAATGCGGTCAGCGAGCGCTCGCCACCGGAGAGCAGGCTCAGCTGTTTGACGCGCTTGCCTGCCGGGCTGGCCTCGACCAGCACGCCCGTGGTGAGCAGATCCTCTGGATTCTCCAGACGCAACCGTCCTGTGCCACCCGGGAATAGTGTGGCGAACATCTTCTCAAAAGCTTCGGCGGTATCGTCAAACGCAGACTTGAACACCTCGACCATAGTGGAGTCAAGATCCTTGATGAGCTGCATGAGATCATCACGAGACTTGACCACATCGTTGCGCTGGTCGTTGAGGTACTTATTGCGTTCTTCCAGCGCCTCGAACTCCTCGGTTGCCAGCGGGTTGATCTTGCCAAGCGCAGCCAAGTCGCGGCGGGCCTTGTCGAGTCGCTTCTGCTGTTCCTGGCGGTTGTATGGCACGGTCTGGAAGCGGCTGGGGTCCGTAATGCTGTTTGCTGCGGCGTCGGGGGCATCGGTTGCCGCATCGTCGGCATTGCCGTCACTCTCGCCATCCGTATGCTCCAGTGGCACAGGATTGCCATCATCGTCAAATACTGGGACCGGCTGATCGGGGCCATACTCGCGTACCAGTTCCTCCAGGGTGAGGCCAAGCTCATCGGACACTTTCTGCATGAGCTGCCCGGCTTCGGCGGCCAGACGCTCACGATTCACGTCCAAGGCGTGTTCGCGGCCTGTCAGATCGGTGACCTTCGGCTCGATCTCATTGCGCTGGGCGCGCAGGGTTTTGAGCTCATCGTCATGACTGGACGCCGCCTCCTGTAGCTTGTCCCGCTCAGCGGCGACGCCCTGCAGCGTGCGTTCCACCATGGCGGCCACCTCGCGCGCATCATCAGCCACATCTTGCAGATGGGCGGCCTGATCACGCCGACGCTCGTTCAACGATTCGATACGGGCGCGACGTTCAACGGCTTCCTTGGCATTATCGCGCAACAGCCCGGCCTGTCGGGTCAGGGACTCCCCCTTGCGACTGGCTTCAGTCCATGCAATCTTCGCGGCGACCTCATGCTCACGGGTCAGGTTCAAGTCACGTTCCAGTGTGCGCTCGCGTTCGTCAAGCTCATCGAAATCGGCATGCTCGTCAGTGGATTGCTGCGCCGATTCCAAAGAGCGGTTGAGATCATCGAGCTTCAGCTGATGTTCGTTACGATTCTCTTGAGTGTCAGCAATTTTCTTGTCCAACTGTTCAAGCTGACGCGCGAACGACGCAACCCTATCCTCGGCGGATTTCAGCGACTTTTCCGCTTGCTGAGCCTTGAGTCGGACTTCCGTGCGCTTGGCGGATTCCTGATCGACCAGACGGGCGACCTCGTCACGCTTGGATTTGGCCTCGCTCACCTGCTCAACCAATTCATTGGCCTCGACACCAAGCTGCTTGACCTGGGCCAGCGCCTTGTCCCTGCGGGCGGCAAGCGACAGGTCGGACTGGGAAATCGATGATCCGCCGACTGCGGCCACACCGTGGGCAAAGGTCTCGCCATGCTTGGTGACGGCGCGTGGGGCCTTTCCGGAAGCGACGAGACGCTGCGCTTCATCAGCCGTCTCGGCCGCACGGTGCGCCCGCAGGCCGCGGCCTGCGTCTTATCCGAGGCCTCGGGATTAGCCGTCACAAGGTTCGCCAAGCATATATCGGTATCGGCAAGAGCAGCGAATGGTTCATCGGCCGGCATTGCGGTCAGCACCACGGCTTTGCCGAGCTTGTCTTCACGGGCACGCTCGAGGGCATGAAGCATATTGCCGGTTTCCGGCACCACGATGGCACTGGCATATTGGTCAAGCGCGTGGGCCACGGCTTCTTCCCAACCATCAGCCACATGGATAAAGTCGGTGAGACGCCCGAGGGATGCCACCTGCTCGTCCCGTTCCAGCGATCCGGAGGCGTTGCGGCTGTCCAACGTGTCGGACAGTGCATCGGCTTTGGCCTGCAACGAGATGATCTTGGACTGTATGTCACGCTGACGATCGGTCAGCTCATTCAACACATCGCGACGCTCTGCCAGGGCGGCACGGGCCTTGTCCAATGCGGCACCGTCATCATCGGCCACGGATTGCGCCTCACTGCGCAGCGATTCCAACTGATGCTGCGCATCATCATGCTGCTTGGCGAGCGTCTCCCGCTGCCCGGTATGATCCTTGGCGCGGCTGTCCGCCAGTTGTACGGCGGATTCCTCTCGGGCTATCAATTCACGCAGACTGGCGATATGAGCGTCACGCTCTTGCGCGGTTTTACGGAGCTCGGTCAAGGTCTGACGGATGGAAGCGAGCTTCTTTTCATCGTCGGCGCGCTCTTCGGTGGCCTTATCAAGTGCGATGCGGGCGTCCGCCACGGCTTTGGTCTGCGCTGCAGCCTGAGTCTCCAACTCTTTGGCTCGCTTGAGCAGCATGTCCGGGTCTTCTCCGAAATTACTGACGATCTGGCCGGTGAGCGAACGTCCGCGTTCCTCGGCCAACTGGGCAAGCGCATGCAAACGCTCCCGGATCTGGGAAAATTCATGCCAATACTGATTGGTCTTGGCAATGGCCGGGCTGGATTCGGAACTCAACGCCTCGACTTGTTCGATGCGCACCTTGACCTGGGCAAGCTCGCGTTGGGCAACGGACAGCTGACTGCGCACATCGCCGAGCTCCTTGCGCACCGTCTCGCGGCGAGCCATCGAACGCTGGGCATCCTCGGCATAGATGCGAGCCTGGGCGTCACGTACGGAAACCTGAATGGCATCGGCCCGGCGAGAAATGCGCGCCTGACGGCCCACCGGGCCAAGCTGCCTGTGAATCTCTCGCAGTAAGTCATCGAGTCGGTTGAGATTTGATTCCGTATTAGCCAGCTTGCGCAGGGCGCGTTCCTTGCGCTTGCGATGCTTGAGGATTCCCGCCGCCTCCTCGATAAACGCACGGTGGCCGGACGGGTCGGCCTTAAGAATCGCATCCAGACGGCCCTGCCCCACGATGACGTGCATCTGCTGGCCCAAGCCAGTATCCGAAAGCAATTCCTGAATATCCAGCAGTCGGCATTGGGAACCGTTGATGGCGTATTCGGATCCGCCATTGCGGAAGATGGTACGGGAAATGGTGACTTCGGTGTAATCGATGTCAAGCGTGTGATCGGAATTGTCGATGGTCAGGCTCACCTGCGCGCGGCCCAACGGCGGGCGGGAGGAGGTGCCGGCAAAAATCACGTCCTCCATCGACGTGCCTCTCAGGTTCTTGGCTCCCTGCTCACCCATAACCCAGGTCAGGGCATCGACGATATTCGATTTGCCCGAACCATTGGGTCCCACGACCGCCGTGATGCCAGGCTCAAAACGCAGCGCGGTGGCGGAGGCAAAGGACTTGAATCCGCGGAGGGTGAGTTCCTTGAGATACATAACTTGAACGTTTTTCGTTGATGGGTGTTACGGACTACTGTATGTCAGGCGTCCGAGCCCGCACTGGAGTCCTGGTCAGATGAACCGTCGGCATTGTTGTTCTTCGCCGCATCGCCGAGGCCGAGCACGTCAAATACGTCGAAATCATCGGGGCTGACGTTATCCTCGAGCGTATCGGCGCCGGACTGATCCCCGTGACCATCTGTGGCATCATCGAGATCGACCGCCGGCTGATGGATGTCCATAGCCTGCTGCATCGTGGGGCTGGCATGCTCGGCAAGCATGGTACGTGCATCACCGGCAGTCACGAAGCTGCCGCAAACGAGTACGCCATGGCCATAGCCGACACCCAGCTCATCTTCCGCATCGACCATATTGACGGCGGTCTGGATGGCATCAGGCAGATTCGGCTCCTTGATGACTCGATCACGGCCGAACACCTCAACGGCGATCTTCTCCAGCTCATCGGCCGGCATCACGCGCTCGCGCCATGAATTCTCAGTGACTACCACAGAGCTGAGAATCGGCTCCAACACACCAAGATACTCTTCGACCTGCTTGTCTCGCATCATGGCGACTACACCAACCAGTTGCTTGAAGTCGTAGCTTTCCTCGATGGCCTTACGCAGGGCTTCGGCGGCGTTGACGTTATGGCCGCCGTCCAAAATGATGGTCGGCGAGGTACGAATCTGCTCGATGCGGCCCGGAATCTTCACCGAGCCCAATGCTTCGGCCACCAAATCGCCATCCAATGGGCCGTTGACCGGAATCACCACTTCGGCGGCGGCGAGCGCGGCGAGCGCGTTATGCGCCTGATGTTCGCCGAACTTGGCAATCGGCACGCCCTCATACGTGCCATTGGGCGTGGTCAGCGTGGCGACCTGACCTCCGACCGCGGCCATGCGATCGGACACGGTCATCTCGTAACCATCACGCACCAACGTGGCATGGTTGCGTTCGGCGGCCTCTTCAAGAATCGGCATAACCGCTTCCTCATGCGGCTGCGCACCGATGATGGCGGCGCAATTCGGCTTGATGATGCCGGCCTTCTCGCCTGCGATCTGCTCGACGGTGTCCCCCAGCCATTGCATGTGATCCATGTCGACAGGGCCGATGACCGCGGCATCCGCGTTCAACACATTGGTGGCGTCCCACAGGCCGCCCATGCCCACCTCGACGACGGCCACATCCACGGGAGCGTCGGCGAATTTCCAGATGGCCATGGCGGTGAGCACTTCGAAGAAGCTCATCTTCGGCTTGCCCTGTTCCTCCATTTTGGCGTCCACCAAGGCCACGAGGTCCTTGGTCTGGTCCCATACGTCGATGAAATCGTCATCGGAAAGCTGCTGGCCGTCGATAGCGATACGCTCGTTGACCTTCTCCAAGTGCGGTGAGGTGTACAGGCCGGTACGCATGCCGTACGCACGGCAGATGGCTTCGGCCATGCGCGCGGTGGAGCCCTTGCCGTTGGTGCCGGTCACATGAATCACACGGAACGACTGCTCCGGGTGGCCCAAAATATCGAGCATCAGATTCATCCGGTCAAGATCCAGATTGGTGGTGTTGTGCTCCGGCGGACGGCTCATGATATCCAGTTCGACGTCCCGCATGTTCTCGTTGTTCCGATTCGGATGCTCGAATGACATGTACTCTTCTGACCTCTGCGCTCAATTGATGCTCATATTGATCCGTACGTTCCCATTATGCGTTCGTACGAATTTATGCGTGTCCGTATGAGCTCGTATGTGTCCACACGAGTTCGTACATATCCGCATGTGTTGCTTTGTGTAACTCGGTTGCGCGCGACCTTTCTTCATGCCTTCGCATGCGCAAAACCGCACTCTCCCAAGCTCCTCCATCTTAGCCGCCGGGGTAGTTTATCGTGCGCGCTCAGTGAAACCGCCTCGCATATTGTGTCCGGAAAACTGAAATAGTCCATTTCACATATACCGATGTCATGGAATGCAATCTTTTGCGCATCAAGCTGTTCAAGGCCGGAATCCCGAAAACGGATGCCGACGGATAATCCGGATATACAGGGACGAGCAGATTGCAATAGACGGTTGCGCCCATAGTATGGCCCATGTCCACAAGTCTGTCCACATTCCGCGCCGAGTTCCGCTTCCATTCCACAATCATGCCAGGAATGCAATCATGCCAGGAATGCATATGTCCGACTAGTATGAGGTTGGAAATCGATGATTCGATAACAACTACATATAGGAGAGTGGCAATGGGTGAAGTGATCACCGCCAAGGACAAGGAATATGAGGCCGAAGAGCGCGCTACGGCACCGGGCGCGAACCAGTCGATGAGCGACCGCGTGAACAACCGCTCGCTGCGCCCGCAGTCGGCCGCATTCAAGGAGTTCATGAAGTCCGGCTGGGCCGACGATGATCCGGAGATCAAGCCTCTCGAATCCTCCAAGTTCACGCCAGCCCGCCTTGAGGCGCTGGGCAAGGCCTTCCCGGGCGAGCGTCTGGTCATTCCGGCCGGCCAGCCGAAGGTGCGCAACAATGATTGCGATTAC
>OBZC01002047.1_pt1 | contig 9596 bp, 8 predicted proteins | sample 1538231 | NCBI WGS metagenome assembly OBZC01 (sample SAMEA2580225, study PRJEB22360) | human gut metagenome | biome: human gut; feature: human-associated habitat; material: faeces | place: Denmark | collected 2008/2010 | reverse complement strand
CCGGAGGGAGGGCCGGATTGGGGCGACGACACGCCTACCGCCGAGGCGCCCGCCATAACAATTGACGAGAAGTCCGTCAGCAACGCGGCAACCAACGATACGCCACGTAACGCAACGTCCTCACCCAATGCGGCACAATCGCCGGCAGCCGAACAAACTCCAGCTGCATCAACATCAAAAGCAACAGCCGCCCCGACTCCCACGCAGCCGGCACAACCAGCCGCGACCACCCCAACGGCCACCCCCAGCGGTCTGACGGTTTCAGGTGCCTTGCGCTTCTCCCCCGCGCCGAAAACCAGCCCGTATTTTACCGGCCAGCCCATGCCCATCAGAGGCAGTATCGAGGTGCAGGGATACGTGGACGGCGACGGCAACTTGGTCATCACCAATGCGCCATTCACGCGACACTAACACTGAACCACACGAATACATACCGCAATCGGACACGATGTCACAAAATCGCTCATTCGCGTTAGGATAAGGAGTAAGGCTTCACGCCGTTAATCCATGCGGCGGAAGCAAGGATGGCAAAGGAGAAACCATGGATAAGGCACAGCAGGATGCGCTGAAGAAGGCGGCCGGCATCGAAGCCGCCAAGCTCATCGAAGATGGCATGATCGCCGGTCTCGGCACCGGTTCGACCGTTAAGTTCCTGGTAGATGAGCTCGGCCGCCGTCATCAGGAAGAAGGCCTCGAGTTCACCGGCGTGACTACTTCCCGCCGCACCCAGGCTCAAGCCGAAAGCTACGGCATCAAGATCGTGGACATCGATGACGTGGACCACATCGACGTGACCATTGACGGCGCTGACGAGGTCGATAAGAACTTCAACGGCATCAAGGGCGGCGGCGCTGCCCTGCTGTGGGAGAAGATCGTGGCCACCAACTCCAACCAGATCGTGTGGATCGTGGACGAGTCCAAGGTGGTGGACACCATCGGCAAGTTCCCGCTGCCGGTCGAGGTCATCCCGTTCGGTGCCGGCCATGTGATCAAGAAGTTCGAGGAGCGCGGCTACAAGCCGGTGCTGCGTCTTGACGCCGAAGGCAAGGAAGTGCGCACCGACGAGAACAACTTCGTGGTGGATCTGCACCTGGAGCGCATCGATCACCCGCAGGAGCTGGCCGAGGACCTCATCAACACGGTCGGCGTGGTGGAGCACGGCCTGTTCCTCAACATGGTAGACAAGGTCATCGTCGGCGACCCGAACGGCCCGCGCGTGATGACCAACGCCAATAAGTGATCGTTCGCATCACTCAAGCTTCTCAAGGCCGCATCTGCATCTCGCAGGTGCGGCTTTGTTGTATTGCACGAACCAACTTTCGTCTCGCCGCATGACAGGAACGCACCGGTCTTGACGGCATCGAAGCAAAAGAGAAACCCCGTGACCGTAACGATCGCGGGGTTTCCAATGCCTTGAATGCAGGTAAGACTACTTGCGCTGGTGGCGGGTCTTACGCAGCAGTTTGCGGTGCTTCTTCTTGCTCATCCGCTTGCGGCGCTTCTTGATGACAGAACCCATCTGAAGCCTCCATTCCGATTAATCGTAAAAGTTGCAACTCGCCCAATAGTACACGTGTTGCCAGACAGAGGGAACACGCACGCACAATTGCGCAACCCACCGGCGGCGACAACGGCAATCACCGGCATATTTGCGCAATACGTTGCGCTTTACAGCGGGAACTTCTGGTAGAAACGCTCGACGGCGGCCTTGGCACCGGTGGCCCGGAACACCACGGTATCGTTCTGCCAGATAGCCACGGCGTTCTTGTCGTCCAAGGCATCCACCTTAACCGCGTAGGAACCGGTGGTGCTGCCGGAGACCTTCACATTGCCGGCAGCCAATTCATCACCGGTCTGAGCCGAAGCAAGAGCATCATACTGGGTCTTGGCATTGTCGGAAGCGGACCACTGAGCAATAATCAGCGTCACATCCTTGGCCTTGTCTCCGGTGGAATATGTAAGCGTGTACTCTTCGAGCGGCGTGGCAGCGGTCCAAGTGGTGGAAGCCTCGGCCTTGGTGCGCGCATAGTTCAACACGCTATCCGGCATGGCCTTCAGCAGTTCAGTGGCATCATCCGGCAAAGCCGTGGCCTCGATGGTCGGCTTGGTGGGCTCGGCCGATGCGGCGGCCTGCTGCTTGCCCTGAACACTGGTTTCGTCCTTCTTAATGGCCCAACCCGGCCATACGAAAGCCGAAAGCACTGCAAGAATAATGACGACCGCAGCGGCGACCACTACTGCAATCAGCTTGCCATGGGACTGCGTAGACGAAGAGTTCTCAGTATTAGTCATGGCTTTGATTCTCTCACAGCCGCGTGACGCTGGCGACTATGTCGTTCCTGATTGAGGTGAATATATCGTGAATCGGTAGAAATCTACCGCTTTGTATATCACCGGCTACTGTTGAAGGTATGGCGAAATCAAGTGTGCAGTACGTGTGTTCCGAATGCGGATGGAACGGCCCGAAGTGGTATGGCCGTTGCCCTGAATGTGGGCAATGGGGAACGGTCGAGGAGTTTCATGAAGCCCGTCCGGCTGCGGGTTCACACACCGCTGCGCCCGGGCGGACATCACGCACACGATCGGCGGCCGTGCCGGACACCGCGCGTGCCGCAGCCAAGCCGATTACCGAAATCGGTACGGAAACCGTGGAACGCTTGGGCACGGGGTTTTCCGAATTCGACCGTGTGCTGGGCGGCGGCGTAGTGCCAGGTTCGGTAACGTTGATTGCCGGTGAGCCCGGCATCGGCAAGTCAACACTGCTGCTGCAGACGGCCGGTAATATCGCCAGGGCAGTGGCTGAAGGCCAAACAATCAACGCTGCCGGGAGAGGCCAATCATCGCATCGGTCTTCCGGATTAGCCTCGACTCGCGCTCACACGGTGCTCTATATTTCCGGTGAGGAGTCACAGGCACAGGTGCGTCTACGCGCCACCCGCATTAATGCAGTGGAACCGAATCTACTGCTTGCCGCCACCACCGATCTGGCTACCGTATTGGGCTTAATAGAGCAGAACAAACCGGCACTGGCCATCGTCGATTCGGCACAGACCATTGTTTCGCAGGAAGTCGATGGCATCTCGGGCGGTTCCACACAGGTGCGAGAGGTGGCAAGCGCCCTGATCGACACCGCTAAAACTCTCGATATCCCCGTGTTTTTGGTGGGTCATGTGACCAAGGACGGCTCGATTGCCGGGCCTCGTACCCTCGAGCATTTGGTCGACGTGGTCTGCCAGTTTGCGGGAGACAGCGAAACGGCCCTCAGAATGCTCAGAGCAGCGAAAAACCGTTTTGGCCCGACCGATGAGGTGGGGTGCTTCGACATGAGCGGCGAAGGCATCGAAGAAGTCACCGACCCCGCCGGACTGTTCTTGTCCGGAGATGGCCCGGAATCAGCCAATGACGCTCCCGTGGAGGGCACATGCGTGACATTCACGCTGGACGGCCATCGCAGTCTGCCTATCGAAGTGCAAGCATTGGTCACCAATTCAGTGCTGCCTACGCCAAGGCGTGCCGTCAATGGCGTGGATCCCAGCCGCATTGCCATGTTGGTCGCCGTGCTGTACCGGCACAGCAAACTCAATCTGCTTTCCAACGATCTGTATATTTCCACCATTGCCGGAGGTCAGGCCAAGGAGCCCGGTTCGGATCTGGCCATTGTTGGAGCGCTGGCAAGCGCGGCCACATCGAAGCCGATTGCCCGCTCCACCTGTGCCATCGGAGAAATATCGTTGACCGGGCAGGTTCGTCCCGTACCGCGCATGGAATATCGTTTGCGCGAGGCAGCACGCCTCGGGTTCACTACGGCGGTCATTCCACCCTTGCGCAAACCGGTGCACGTTGATGGGCTGAAACTCGTCGAGGCGAGCACGCTTGCCGATGCGCTTCATGCATTAGGCGTACGGAAGTAATGGGCAGTATCAAGCGGTAAGGCGCTTGGTTTCCTCCACATTGCGCTTGAGTTCCGCAACCAGCTGGTCCGGTCCATCGAACTTGACTTGGGGGCGCAGGAAACCCACGAATTCCACGCGGACATTGTGCCCATACAGGTCGAGCCAGTCGCCGGTGATGGCATATGCCTCGACCACACGCTCGTGAAGTCCGGTCTTCTCGCTGAAAGTAGGCTTGGTGCCGATGGAAATGGCGGCAGGCCAACGGTTGTCGCCATCCACCAGCCAGCCGGCATAGACGCCGTCCACAGGAATGTATCCCTGTGTTTCCGAGCCGAGATTGGCAGTGGGGAATCCGATGGTACGGCCTCGCTCCTCGCCGTGCACCACTTTGCCTTCGATGGCGTGCGGCACGCCCAAAATGGCGTTGGCGTCTTGAATGCGCCCGTGGGCAAGCAGATAGCGCACATTAGTGGAACTCCAGGCGCGCATGGCCTTGGCTTGATTCTTCTTGCTCCAGGCACGGCGCTCGGCCTTGGTGGCATTGGCCAGCGGGTCGGCAGGCTCGCCCCATTCGGTCGGGGCTTCGGGCCGGAAATCACGCGGAATACGCACTTCGCCAGGACCACGGTCATCAACCACATCAAGTTCAAAGACACCGGTGGCGGCGGCGAGGTTGGCGATATGCTTGACATCGCCTGCGCGTCCCTTGCCCATGGCGGCGTCCTGGCCAAGTACCAACGTGCGCATGCCGAGCTTGCCGGTCAGCTGGCCAAGGAAAAAGATGTAGGACTTATCCGCAAAAGCCAGCGTGTAATGAACCACCAATATATGATCCACGCCAAACTCTTCAAGACGACGCAGACGCTCGTCAATGCCGGTCAGCGCATCGGCATCCACATTGCTCTGTGTCGGTTCCTCACCGTTGTGCGCGCCGGCCCAACCGTGCACGAACGCAGGACGCGGATCAAACAGAATGACGATGGAAAACGCGTCATGCCGGTGAGCGAGTTCCACCACACGGTTGATCACGGCCTGATGACCCAAATGCATGCCATCAAATGCGCCCAGCGTCACCACGGCCTTCTTGTCGTTGCTGAACGAAGGCCAGGCAATCGAGCCTTCGGCGTCAGGAGTCAAGTGCGTGATTTCCATAAGTTGTGTGGTTCCTTTATTCGTGCATTCAATCAAGTCTCGCTGTACGCGAGTTTACGCGAGGGGGAATACGGTAATCGGCTTGGCCTGATGGCCATTCGCCTTCTCGATGATGGCCACCACATCATGGGTTTGCGGCACGATGGCGGCGGCAGGCTCATGAATCGTGCGCTCGATGCGACGTCCAAAACGCAGCTCCGCAGCTTCCTCCGGCGTGATGTCAAGAGCGGGCATGGCGCTGCGGGCGGCCTGTTCCATGGTCAATGAGCGACCAATCAGCCATGCGCATCGACCAGCGCCGTCAAGCCCTTCCGGGGTGTCGAGCACGCACTTATTGCGAGTGATGGTTTCGCCTTCGCGATTGGTAAACGTTTTCTGCTCGGTATGAGCCGTGACCGTATGGGTCTGCGTCTCACTCACCGCATCAGGCGAAAGAAGCCCGCTGGTGTCGTCCGGCAGGGCGAAGTTGCCGACTCTGGTGCGGCGCAAACGGGTCAGATAACCACCGACACCCAACTTGTCGCCCAAGTCACGGGCCAATGCGCGAATATACGTACCCGACGAGCAGCTGACGCGTACATCGACGTCCAATACTGAAACCATTCCGCGCTCTTGCAACGCTTCATCAGACTGATTCCCCGTCACGAATCCACTGCGAATAGCCAGCACAGTGAATTCGCTGATAGTGACCGGACGTGGCTTAAGCTCCACATCCTTGCCTTCGCGGGCCAAGTCATAAGCCCGCTGACCATTGATTTTGATGGCGGAAAAAGTGTTGGGAATTTGCTCGATATCGCCGGTGAAGTTGGCGGCGATAGTGCGAGTGAGTAGCTGCTGCCACGAGGAGGCTGGCAATGATGATGGTTCCTCGCTATGACCACCTTCAGTCAGCTGCGACGACAGCTCCAGCCAGCGGGAGCGGACTTCGTCATCGACAAGCACCTCGCCTTCGGCATCGTCGGTGGTGGTGCGCAAGCCGAGACGAATGGTGGCCTCATAGGTTTTATCATGTGCAACGATGGCATTGAGCAGACGCGTGGCATGGCCGAATGCGATGACCAACGCTCCGGTGGCCATCGGATCAAGTGTGCCGGCGTGACCGACTTTCTTGATATGCAACGCGCCGCGCACGGCGGCCACTGCATCGAAACTGGTCACGCCTTGCGGCTTGTCGATGACGAGCAGGCCGCTTGGAGTTGTTTGAGGCATATGCGGTGTTCCCTTTATCCATGCCTTCGGCATGGTCTCTCCCTCCGCCCCCCCCCTGGGGCACCTCCCTCGTCAGAGGGAGGTTGCGGGGAAACTACTCTTCGTCGGAAGAGTGTTCCTCATCGTTGAGGTCTTCATCTTCCGGCTCGTCGTCGTGCTTATATGGGTCGGCGTCGCCGGCGTAGTGAGCGGTGGCGCGGGCGCGTGCAAGATCCTCATCGCGCTTCTTGGCCATAGCCAAAATATCTTCGATCTCGTGGGCCTCGCCGGGCACTTCATCGAACACAAACTGCAGTTGCGGGGTCAGGCGCAAGCCGGCCTTGTGGCCCACCAAAGTACGCAGATGTCCCTTGGCCTGATCGAGAGCCTGCTGGGCACGCTTACGTTCGCCATCCTCGTGGCCTTCATGACCAAGCTGGGTCCAGTAGATCTTGGCGATCTGCAAATCATTGGTCACACGCACTTCCGTGACGGTGATGCTGGACAGTCGCTTGTCGTGCAGCTCATGCTCGATGGACGAGGCGACCACACGCTGAATCAGAGCCGCAATACGCGCGGCACGTGGGTTGGTTCCTGCCATGGGAATTTCCTTTTCTGTCGTGTTTCTAGCTCCCCCTCCTAGGGGGATCTGTCGTCGTTAGACGACTGAGGGGCTGAGCCGTTAAGCGAACAGCCCAGTGGGCTGTTCGTAGGCGAAGTAACGGCGATAGCCGCAAATCAAGTGAATACAAAAATAGAGGAGGCATCCAGCAAAAACCGGAGCCCCCTCAGTCTGCTTCGCAGCCGGCTCCCCCTAAAAGGGGGAGCCGATAAAAGTGAGGGGCTCTCCTTGAGGAGAACCAGAATGACTACTTGCGCTCGACTTCCTGCATCTCGAAGGTCTCGATGATGTCGCCAAGCTCGATGTCGTTGAAGGTGCCGAGGTTGATACCAGCCTCGTAGCCTTCCTTGACGGACTGCACATCGTCCTTGAAACGACGCAGCGAAGAAATCTCGAGGTCGTTGACCGTGGCCACGCCATTGCGCAGAATACGGCACTTCGTACCACGCTTGACCTCACCGTCCTGCACCATAACGCCGGCGATGTTGCCGAACTTGGAGGAACGGAAGATCTCGCGGATCTCGGAGTGGGAGGTGACGACCTCTTCGTATTCCGGCTTGAGCATGCCCTTGAGGGATGCTTCGATGTCTTCGATTGCGCGGTAGATGACCGAGTAGTACTTGATCTCCACGCCCTCGCGCTCGGCGAGATCCGCGACCTGACGGTTCGGACGCACGTTGAAGCCGATGATGACGGCCTTGTCGACCGTGGCAAGGTTGACATCGTTCTGGGTAATCGCGCCGACGCCGCGGTGGATGACCTGGATGCCGACCTCGTCGGACACCTCGATCTTCATCAAGGAATCCTCGAGCGCCTCGACCGAACCGGACGAATCGCCCTTGATGACGATGTTGAGCATATCGATCTCGGACTCGGCGAACTTCTTCTTGAAGTCCTCAAGGGAGACGACCTTGCGACGCTTGGCCAGCTGGGCGGCACGCTCGGTGGCCTGACGCTTCTCGGCAATCTGGCGAGCGGCACGATCATCGGAAGCCACCAGGAACAAGTCGCCGGCGGTGGGCACGGAGGTCAGGCCCAGCACCTGGACAGGCGTGGACGGGCCAGCCGCATCCATGGCACGACCGTTTTCGTCCAACATGGCACGCACACGACCATACGAGGTGCCGGCCACGATGGCATCGCCCACGTGGAGCGTACCGGACTGCACCAGCACGGTGGCCACGGCACCACGGCCCTTGTCGAGTCGGGCTTCGACGGTGGCACCACGGGCGTCCATGTCGGGGTTGGCGCGCAGATCAAGCTCGGCATCGGCCGTGAGCAGCACGGCCTCGAGCAGCTTATCGACATTGGTGCCCTGCTTGGCGGAGATATCGACGAACATGGTGTCGCCGCCATACTCCTCAGGAACCAGACCGAACTCGGTGAGCTGGCCACGGACCTTCTCCGGGTTGGCACCGGGCACATCGATCTTGTTGACGGCCACGACGATCGGCACCTTGGCTGCCTGAGCATGGTTGATGGCCTCAACGGTCTGAGGCATCACACCATCGTCAGCTGCGACCACAAGGATTGCGACGTCGGTGAGCTCGGCACCACGGGCACGCATAGCGGTGAACGCCTCATGGCCAGGGGTATCAAGGAAGGTGATTTTGCGAGGTTCGCCCTCGAGATCCACCGTGACCTGGTATGCACCGATACGCTGGGTGATGCCGCCGGCCTCACGTGCGATGACGTTGGTCTTGCGGATGGTATCCAGCAGTCGGGTCTTACCATGATCGACATGGCCCATGACGGTGACGACCGGCGGACGAGGCTTCAGATCCTCATCATCCTGCAGCTCTTCCTCGTCAAGGTTGATGTCGAACTGCTGCAGCAGCTCCTTGTCTTCCTCCTCGGCGGAAACGAGCTGGATGTTCCAGCCGATTTCCTCGCCCAGGATCTGGAAGGTCTCTTCGTCCAGGGACTGGGTGGCGGTAGCCATCTGGCCCAGGTGGAAGAGCACGGTGACCAGTGCGGCCTGGTTGACGTTAATCTTCTCCGCCAGATCAGCCAAGGAAGCCCCCTGACGCAGACGAATGGTCTGGCCGTTGCCGTTGGGGATGCGAACGCCGCCGATGGTCGGTGCTTTCAGCTCCTCATACTCATGACGCTTTGCCAGACGGTTCTTACGGGCCTTCGAGGACTTGCCGCCCTGACGGCCAAAAGCACCAGCAGTACCGCCGCGACCACCGCGGCCACCGCCGCGTGCGGGACCATTGCTCGGGGCTCCGCCGCCCTGGAAGTTGCTGCCGCCGCCTTGGCCGCCACGGAATCCACCGCGAGCGCCGCCGCCTTGTGCGGCGCCGCCCTGACCCGGACGGTTATGACCCCATTGGCCGGGACGAGGACCGCCCTGACCGCCTTGTCCCGGACGACCACCGCGGAATCCACCACGGCCTTGACCCTGGCCCTGGCCTGGACGACCGGGACGGCCACCACGACCACCTTCAGTGGTCGGACGAGCCATCGGATGCGGGCGCGGAATATCGCCCGGAGTCGGAGAGTGCATGCCCTGCTTACGGGAGAACGGGTTATTGCCCGGACGCGGACCCTGCGCATGCGGGCGCGGAATCGCGTTGGAAGCATTGCCTCCAGCAGCCGGACGCGGCCCCTGGCCACCACGGTTGTTCTGGTGCTGACCGGGCTGGCCACCGTTCGGACGCCCCTGGCCCTGACGATTACCGTTCGGACGGCCTTGACCCTGACGGCTCCGCCGACCGCCGTTCTCGTGAATTCGTTAA
>OBZC01002045.1_pt1 | contig 9608 bp, 9 predicted proteins | sample 1538231 | NCBI WGS metagenome assembly OBZC01 (sample SAMEA2580225, study PRJEB22360) | human gut metagenome | biome: human gut; feature: human-associated habitat; material: faeces | place: Denmark | collected 2008/2010 | reverse complement strand
AGCAGACCGTTGCTCAAGTTCGGTCGCCACGATAACGCCCTTGCCCGCGGCAAGGCCGTCGGCCTTAACGACCAGCGGGGCGCCTTGCTCGCGTACGTAGGCGAGAGCCGAAGCCTCGTCGGTAAACGAGCCGTAGGCTGCCGTCGGAATACCCGCGCGCTCCATGAGCTGCTTGGAGAACAGCTTGGAGCCCTCCATCTGGGCGCCCTCGGCACCCGGGCCAAAGCAGGGAATACCCGCCGCACGCACGGCGTCGGCCACGCCCGCCACAAGCGGAGCCTCGGGGCCAATTACCACGAGTCCGCATCCGTGGCTCTGGGCAAACGCCGCCACGGCCGCAGGATCGCAGTCGTCGAGAACAACGTTCTCGCCACAGCTCGCGGTGCCGCCGTTACCCGGCGCAATGTAGAGCTTGCCGGCGCGCGGTGATGCTGCGAGCTTGGCTGCCAAAGCATGCTCACGGCCGCCGCTGCCCAACAACAGGATGTCGATGGTTTGAGTGTCCGCCTTCAAGGGTGCCTCCTCTATGGATTAACGGCCCGCTCCGCGCGAGCCCTTTGCAAGCAAATATACCCCTCGGCCGCCCGTCCGGGCTGCAAAGGGGTATATCGCAATAACCAAATAGTCCCGATTACTTCCAGAATCGGTTGATGATCTGCTCGCGACCAGCGCCAACGCCAATGAACGTCACACGGGTGTGTGCCAGATCCTCGATAAACGCCACGTAGTCCTGAGCCTCTTGCGGCAGCTCGTCAAAGCTGCGGCAACCGGTGATATCGCACTTCCAGCCAGGGAGCTCCTCGTAGATGGGCTTGGCATGCTCAAAGCGCACCTGATGCTCGGGCACGCTGGTGTAGCGCTCGCCATCGACGTCGTAGGCCACGCACACCTTGATGGTGTCGAAGGCCGAAAGCACGTCGAGCTTGGTCACGGCGATGTCGGTGAGGCCGTTGACGCACGAGGCATAGTTGGCGATAGGGCCGTCAAACCAGCCGCAACGACGACGGCGACCGGTGGTCACGCCGTACTCATAGCCCTCCTCGGTCAGCGTGTGGCCAGCCTCGGACTCATAGGAAAGCTCGGTGGGCATGGGGCCCGAACCGACGCGGGTGATATAGGCCTTCATGACGCCCAGCACGCGGTCGACGTTCTTCATGCCCACGCCAGAGCCGGTGATGGCACCGCCGGCGGTGCAGTTGGAAGACGTCACGTACGGATAGGTGCCGTGGTCGATGTCGAGCAGCGTCGCCTGGGCGCCCTCAAACAGCAGGTTCTTGCCCTCATCGATCATGTTGTTGAGCAGCAGGCTCGTCTCGGTGATGTAGGGACGCAGGCGCTCGGCCATCGGCAGGTACTCGTCGCAAATCTGGTCCACGGTGTAGGTGGGCAGGTTGTAGATGAGCTCGAGCTCGGGGTTCACGCGGGCGAGAGCGGTCTCCAGCTTGTCGCGGAACAGTGCCTCGTCCAGCATGTCCTGCATGCGCAGGCCAATGCGCGCCATCTTGTCCTGATAGCACGGACCGATGCCGCGCTTGGTGGTACCGATGTTCTTCTTGCCGAGCTTCTGCTCAAAGGCGCCATCCAGATCGATGTGGTACGGCATGATGACATGCGCGTTGCCGCTAATCTTGAGGTTCTTGGTGGTGATGCCGTCGGCCTCGAACATATCGATCTCCTCAAGGACAACCTTGGGGTTGACGACGCAGCCGTTACCGATCACCGACACGTGATCGGAATACATGATGCCGGAGGGCACCTGGTGCAGGCCGTACTTCTTGCCGTTGACGACGATGGTGTGGCCGGCGTTGTTGCCTCCCGAGTAGCGCACGACGGCATCGAAGTCGCCGGCGACCAGGTCGCAAATCTTACCTTTGCCCTCATCGCCCCACTGGGCACCGACCAAAACGGTTGACGGCATGTTTACTCCTTACATTCATGGACTGTCTACGCGCCACGCCGGCACGCAGAAGCACAAAACATTCCCAGTATACCCGTGCAACGGGCGCCTGTCCTACTCCTCGGCATGTGCCCCATCAAGCTCATAGAACTTGGTGGATGCCGGCAGGAACATCAGATCGACGTCGCCGATCGGGCCCGAACGGTTCTTGGCCACGACGATACGCGTAACGCCCTCGTCGGGTCGATCGTCGCGCGAGGCCTCGGCCTCGTCGGCGGAGCGGTCCAAGAACATAACGATATCGGCGTCCTGCTCGATGGAGCCCGATTCACGAAGGTCGGAAAGCTGCGGGCGCTTGCCGGTACGGGATTCGACCTGACGCGAGAGCTGCGACAGCGCGATGAGCGGGATCTTGAGCTCCTTGGCCATGATCTTCAGACCACGCGACATCTCCGAAACCTCGACGGTACGGCTCTCGGAGCGGCGTCCCGGCGGAGGACTCACCAGCTGCAGGTAGTCCAGGATGATGATTGCCTTCTCCTTGTTATGGAGCATGCGGCGGCTCTTGGCGCGAATCTCGGTCACTGTGGTGCCGGGCGTATCGTCAATCAGAATATCGAGCTTGGACAAGGTCTGCGTGGCCTCGTTGATATTGGCCCACTGCTCGGGGCTAATGCGGCCCATGCGGAAGTCACTGATCGAGATCATGGCGTAGGCGCAAATCAGACGCTGGGCAATTTCTTTGCCCGACATCTCCAGCGAGAAGAAGCCGACGGTATAACCGGCAGCGGCAGCGTTGAGCGCCAGATTCAGGGCGAACGACGTCTTACCCACAGCAGGGCGGGCGCCGATAATGATGAGCTGGCCCTCGCGGAAGCCCATGAGCATGCGGTCGAGTGACGGGAAGCCCGTGGGCACGCCCGCAGCCTGACCACCGGCCTGACACACTTCCTCGGCCTCGTTATAGGCCTCAACCATAAACTCGGTCAGCGTCTTGTAGCTCGACTTGACCTCGCGTGCCGTGACCTTGAGCAGCTTGCTCTCGGCTAGCTCCACGACCTCTTTGGTGTCGGTGGGGGCGTTATATGCCAGCGCGTTGATCTCGTTGGTGGCGCCGATCAGCTCGCGCAGCATCGAATCGCGACGAACGATGGCGGCATGGTGCTGCCAGTTCACGAGCGACAGAGTCTGACCCATCAGCTCCAAAATGTAGGCCTCGCCGCCCACGGCATCGAGCTTGTTGATGCTTCGCAGGTAATCGATCAGCGAGATGGAGTCGATGGGAATGCGGCTGTTGTACATATCGACCATCGCAGTATAGATGGTCTTATGAATGGGCCGGTAGAAGTCATCGGGCTGCAGCTCGACCTGGGCCTCTTCGACCACCTCGGGCGATAGCAGCATAGCGGCCAGTACATTGGCCTCTGCATCTTGGTTTTGGGGAAGACCCAACTTTGAGCCGCGGTCCTCGACCGTCAGCCCGGTCTCCCTATCGTCATATGCCATGAGCATCCTCATTCATATCGCTTGCGAGCATCCATAGTATCAGCCACGGTCCCAAAACGCGCCGCGCGCCGCCAATCATCACCGAACCAAACGGATGAACGGTCCTGTATATAGGATTTTGACGCGACGTTCACCACAACACTCACTCAGCGCAAAAAACAAAAGGGCGCCCCGGTTTCCCAGAGCGCCCTTCTTAGAACAAGATTGTTGCGTTGCAGCAAATGCTACTCGGCAGCAGCCTCAGTCTCGACCTCGGCGGTCTCGGCCTCGGCGGTCTCGGCGGCCTCCTCGACCTCAGCCTCGGCAGCGAGCTCCTCGGCGATAACGCCGACGAGAACGACAACCTCGGCCTTGATCTCGCGATACAGCGAGATGGCAACGGTGTGGGCACCGGCAACCTTGATGGGCTTACCGAGCTCGACGCGCTTGCGGTCGATGTCCATACCGAGCTGAGCCTTGATGGCGTCAGCGATCATAGCGGCGGTAACGGAGCCAAAGAGGATGCCCTCGCCGCTCATGAAGGTCGCCGACCTTGACGTCAACGGTGACCGTCTTGCCCTCAAAGGCAGCTTTGGTCTCGTTGGCGGTAGCCAGACGGACGGCCTCGCGCTTGGCGATGTTGTTGCGACGCTCGTCAAGCTGCTTGAGGTTGCCCTTGGTGGCGGCAACAGCGAGCTTCTTGGGGAACAGGAAGTTCTCAGCGTAACCCTGAGCGACCTCTACGACGTCACCCTCGCCGCCCTTGCCCTTGATCTCATCGAGAAGAATAACCTTCATGATGCGTCTCCCTTCTTAGCCGCGGTCGCGGTTGCCACGAGAGGAAACCACGGGGACGGTGTACGGCAGGAGAGCCATCTCGCGGGCGCGCTTGATGGCGTTGGCGATGTCATGCTGATGCTGCGTGCAAGCGCCAGTGACGCGACGGGGCTTGATCTTGCCACGGTCGGTCATGTACTTACGGAGAAGCTGAGTGTCCTTATAGTCGATGAACTCAGTGTTCTCCTTGCAGAACTGGCAGTACTTACGACGCGGCTGACGTGCAGAAAAATCATTAGCCATGTCAAAATACCTTTCATTTGGCAACTTCGGCGAACCGAAGCCGCCTCTCACTCAAAAATAGGTGAACAACCCTTAGAACGGGATGTCCTCATCGTAGACGTCGACCGCGGGCGGCGTAGCCACCGGTGCGGTGGGACGTGCTGCGGGCGCGGGAGCTGCGGGGGCGTAACCGCCCTGATCGTAGCCACCCTGGCCACCACGGGAGCTCATAAACTCAATCTCATCGACGATGACCTCAAGCTTGCTCCGGCGCTGGCCGTCGCGCTCCCAAGAGCTGTAGCGCAGCTTGCCCTCGATCGCGACCTTGTTTCCCTTTGCCAGGAAACGGCTCACGGCCTCGGCGCGGGTGCCGAACATGGTGCAGTCGACAAAGTTGGGATAGTCCTCCCACTCGCCAGTCTGCGCGTTGCGGCGACGATCGTTCACGGCAACGCCAAAGGACAGAACCTGGGTTCCGCCGGCGGTGGCGCGCAGCTCGGGATCGCGGGTGAGGTTACCGGTGATGTTCACTCGATTGATGCTCATAACTCACTACTTCCTCTTGGGGCACAAGCCCAGTCCAAAACGACAGTCTTACTCCTGGTCGTCGCGACGGACGATCATGTGGCGGACCACAGCGTCGGTGATGCGCAGGACGCGATCAAGCTCGGCGATCTGGGTAGGATCTGCGTGGAAGTTGATGAGGGTGTAGTCACCATCGGTGAGGTCGTTGATCTCGTAGGCGAGCTTGCGCTTGCCCCACTCGTCAACGGAGTCGACCTTGCCAGCGCCCTCAGCGATCGTGGTATCGATACGCTTCATAACAGCGAGACGAGTCTCGGGGTCGAGCGACGGGTCAACAAAGAACAGCAGTTCATAAGCCTTCATATTGTCACCTCCTCTGGGCAAATGTGGCTTCAGGTCGTGAAGGTGCGCCTGAAGCAGGAAAAGACTTGGTAATAATATCTTTCAACCTCCTAGGCTGCAAGAATTTGCAGCTACAACCTCATGACCTCCACATATGCCCATACTCGCACGACGTTTCATGCGCATTCCAACCAAATGCCGACCAAAAGCTTGACGGATCTATGGACAAGATACGGTGCCGTGGGGACAAGCTGAGCCAAGCCACAGGTCAACGGGCACAAGGCTGTGGTCGCAAAATGCATACCAGTGGTCCACAACACCACCCAAAGATTTTTATATTCATTGCCAAGTCGCTTATGAATACCCCTTTTGAACAATTGAGTTGATCAACCAGGCTGGTCGGAAGCCGTTTTTTGGCACCTCAAACCCCACTGCAACGCCAAGCGCGGCCAAGCGTTTTAAAAAATGCCAACTTTTCTGTTTGCACTTTGCGATTCCTCGTGTATACTGACTTTCGCATTTAACGGAGAGTTGTCCGAGTGGCCGAAGGAGCACGATTGGAAATCGTGTAGGCGTCAAAAGCGTCTCCAGGGTTCAAATCCCTGACTCTCCGCCAGTTAATTCCAAAGCAGGCCTTCGAGCCTGCTTTGTTTTTACCCCACGCGGAGGGGTGGCAGAGTGGTTGAATGCGGCGGTCTCGAAAACCGTTTGGCCTGTATAAGGTCACGAGGGTTCGAATCCCTCCTCCTCCGCCATTTTGGTTGAGAAAGCTCCCGGGAATGGGAGCTTTTTTGTTTTGAGTCCCTAACAAGCAAATACGGCGGAGGAGGAGGGATTCGAACCCGCCAGAGCACGGAGCGTAAAGAAAACGCGCCCGTGGCGCGTTTTTAGCGCAGCGCGGTCGGCGCAAGCCGACCGGATAAATTTTGAGCGGAGCTCAAAATTTGGACATCCCTCCTATTCGACCACGCCCCCATCGCGTTCAGCATCAACCCGGATCCCCTAACATGGAACCTATGACCGTACCCAGTCCCGACCGTTTGCCGAGCAATAGGGTCGCAATCGGCGCCGAACATGTACTATGTACGGGCATTGTCTAAACCCGTAACTCAAAGGACCCCATCTTGCCCGTTGCCGCCGCTATGATCGTTACCGCACACGCCTCGGATGCCATGGTTGCCATCCCGTTTTGGCTCGAGATGTTCGCCGTCGTCGCGGCATCGATCTCGGGCGTGTTGGTCGCACGCGAGCACAAACTCGACCTGGTGGGCGCCGTCGCGCTCGCCGTGGTCTGTGGACTGGGCGGCGGTCTTTTGCGCGATATGACGCTGCAGGTGGGCAACGTCTACATCCTCAACCAACCGATGGCGCTCCCGCTCTCCATCGCCACCGCGGCCATCATCTACATCTTCCCGGCAATCGTCGACAAGCCCGAAAAGCTCATTCCCCTGCTCGATATCATCTCGGTGGGTATTTATGCGGCAACCGGCGCAGACAAGGCGCTGGTCTACGGCTTTGCGCCGGCGGTGTGCATCATGATGGGCTTTTTTACCGCGGTGGGCGGCGGCATGCTGCGAGATGGTTTTATGGGTGTGGTGCCGGGTATCTTCCAGCGCACCAACTTCTATGCCATCGCGGCCATCGCCGGATCGGCAAGCTATGTTTGCCTTGTCATGAGCGGCTTGGTCAGCAATGTCGTCGCACTGGTCGTTTGCGTCGTGGTGACCATGGGACTACGCTGGCTGTCGCTGCGCTTTGATATCAAAAGCCCCACCGAGGATGACATCGCACGCTTTTTGCACCGCAAAAAGTAGGTGGCGCGGGCTCATCCTTCGAAATGCAACCGAGAGGTTCTTTTAGAGCGCCCACGCGTTGGGTACCCTGTTAGGTGCATGTCGAGCATCTGACGAAGGATTCACTATGCCCTGTAATCAATTCCCGTCGACCCAGCGCCGTAAAGCGTGGGGCCGCATCACGATCTTATTCGCGCTCATCGCTCTAGCGGTCACCGCGCTTCCCACGGCGTCGTTCGCCGGCACGGACACCGCAGGCAACGTACTTGCGACCGACAATGACGCCAATTCGTCCGGCGTCGAAGGTGACCTGTACTGGGCCGGCCAGGCCCTCAACTTGGACGATGCGTCCATTGACCGCGATATCATCGCCGCGGGCGATACCCTCTCTATCCGCGACTGCACGGTGGGCGGCGCCGTCCGCTTGGCGGCACGCACTATCGATATCGCCAAGACCACGGTTGATGGCAGCGTCACGGTCGTCGGTCAGCACGTTGTGCTCAATTCCGACAGCACCGCCAACTGTTTCTACGCGATAGGTGAGACGGTTGCCCTGCGCGGCTCCACCAAGTCGGCAGCGCTTGCGGGCGATACGGTGACCATCGATGGCACCGTCGAGGGCGATGTCGAGGTTTGGGCCGACAAGCTCATCCTGGGCAAGAACGCCCACATCACCGGCACCGTGAACGCGCACGTCTCCGAGGACCCCGAGCGTGCCGCGGGAGCCGAGGTCGGCGCGCTCAAGATCGACCGCACCGAGAACGAGGATACTTCCACCGTTAACGATGTCATCGGCGGTATCGTCGCCGCGGCACTCTCGACCTGCTTTGTCGCTCTGCTGCTCGAGCTCGTCTTTCCGCGCGCGACCGCCAGCGCCGCCGGCATGCTCCACCAGCGCCCCATGCCCCTGTGGGTGAGCGGTCTTCTGAGCACGATTGCTATCGTCCCCGCCGTCCTATTGCTGATTATCTCTATCGCCGGTCTGTCGCTTGCCGGAGCCCTCTTGTGCGGTGTTATTGGCATCGCACTGGTGTCGAGCGCCTTTGCGGGGTGCGCGATCGCGCGCATGGTCGGAAACAGCCAGAACCGCTACGCCATGGCGGCTGTGGGCGGCGTGATTGCAGGCGCCCTCACGGGGCTTCCTCTCGTAGGCGACTTCATCAGCGGCGTGGCCTTCGTCTTTACACTCGGCTACATCATCCAAATCATCTGGCGCAACGCCCACCTCAAACCGCAGCAGCCGGCTAACACGCCAGGACTCCCCACCGCTTAGCAGCTAACCACTACAAAGATGCCGAGCACCTTTGTGGTGGTGCAAAGGGGTCAGGTTACTTTGCGCCAACAAACGAAGCGGGGCACCCGATCGCATCGACCGGGTGCCCCGCTTTTCTTGGAGGGTTCTCTAGTAACTTTTTCAAAACCAATGATCATCAGGTCGGTAGGTCTGTGCGTCACTCGCTACGGAGGCAGTACGCCATTGAGCAAGAAGGGCAATTATTTTTCACGGCGACCTCCTCCCCGCTTGATGACGAGCGCGACAACAATAGCCGCCACTCCGATGGCAGCCAAAACCGCCACCAGTACCAACGTTCTATCTCCCGTCGAGGGCATAAAGCCTCGACCTGCTTCTTTGCTTGGGGTGTTGAGCACCGACAGCTCAATCGAACCCGTCCTGGCATCGGCGGTATCAACCCGCAGAGGGTTTTCGACCGATACGGTCACCTTGGGCTTCGCGGTCGCCACTTGTTTAACGTCCAGACCCTCAGCCGTAACCGTCACCGTACGCTTGCCCTCAAAGGCGGTGTAGCCCTTGGGTGCCGCGATTTCCTCGACGGTATAGACACCCGCGTCCACACCGCTCAATTCCACATGGCCATCCGCGTCCGTGGTGATGCACGCGTCGGCATCCGTCGACCACGAGCCGTCAGTCGTTAGGATGCGACCGCGGTCGTCGATGATGCGCAGTTTGGCGCCCGCGAGCGGCTTATCGTCCGAGCTTGAGCGCTTGATCAGACTGAGTCCCCAGGTGTAGGCGCACGCGTCATCGCTCGGCGTGCGGGTGAAGCCGGCGTCGCCGGACTGGTCGGCGAGGGGAGAGCGCGGGTAACGCAGGTAGACCTCGTTGGGGTTGCCCTTGGTAGCGCCTTGATTGCAGTTGGCCCCCAACGGCGCATTGTAGACAGCGACCATGCGGGCGCCCGCGGTAAAGGCGTCGGCCCCGCCGAGCGCGGCGACCAGGTCGCCGGTGCACACGGTGAAGGCATTGCCCTCGATCGAGACCTTGCACTGTGAAGTAATGTCTGTCCACCCTTTAGCCGGCGTCGAGCTGGCGTTGCCGCCCTCACATGCGACGGCGTCGAAGCCGCCGTCCGCGCCCGCCGCCACGTACACGCGCATGCTCGCGGCCACCTTGGAGGGGTCGAGCCCCGCGCTCATGGTGTCGACGAACTGCACCGTATAGGTGTCGTAGGCCGTGAGGCCCGCCGGGACCGTGGCAGAGAGGCGCC
>OBZC01002040.1_pt1 | contig 9637 bp, 10 predicted proteins | sample 1538231 | NCBI WGS metagenome assembly OBZC01 (sample SAMEA2580225, study PRJEB22360) | human gut metagenome | biome: human gut; feature: human-associated habitat; material: faeces | place: Denmark | collected 2008/2010 | reverse complement strand
AGCGAAATAATCGTATAACCCATTGCCGCCACCAAAGCCAAGGCCACCGCAATGGCCTCGAAACGCGGCATATTGAGTAAGGATTTGAAAGCAAACATTGTTCTTTGCCTTTTTAATAAGTATTTAACAGATTTTAGCATAACAGGCCGTCTGAAAAACCGGTTTCAGACGGCCTGCTGATTATTTTACGAAAACAACGCTCACGAATCCTTGCCATTTTCTTTAAAATAAACGAATTATTTAGAATAAAATATTTTTTAATCAGAATAAATGGTGTTTTATTGCTTTTTAAAATATCCATCATGCAAAAATGCCACCACCTGTCCGGCAGTTTTGCGGTTGAACAGCATACCGCTATGGCTGACCGGCAAAACGACATGATCGCGCATATTCGGACAATGCGTTTCGCTGACCAAGACCGTACCATCATGTTCACCGTGCAAACCTAAAACACGGCCCAGCCCATACGGTTTGTTACCGGCGATACTGCCCAACTCAATACCGACAGGCAACTCAGGCATACTGCCATCCAACGCCCCTTTGTAAGAGCCGCCCAATACCGGCTTTTGCAAACCCAAATTGAGCACGCGTTGCGCGGCACGGCTGCCTTGGTGCGGCGTACCCATGGTAACAATACGGCCGCTGACTTTATCCGGATATGCAGCCGCAAAATTGCGTAAAACCAAGCCGCCCAAACTATGGCCGACAAAGTGCAGCGTTTCATCAGCATGGTTCTCATCAATCCATCGCGCCAAGTCCTCAACATGTCGGTTCATCGAGTGCAACACACTGCAATAATCGAACAGCGCAACTTCAAAACCTTCTTGTTCCAGCAAATACGCCAGCGGTCTCATGACCCACGAATGCATGTGCAAGCCATGCAGCAAAATGATTTTGGCCATTTTTTCCTCCTGTCATTTAAATCATTATGCCACAAAGTCAAAAGGCCGTCTGAAATCCCATAAGGTTTCAGACGGCCTGTTATCATGATGGATTATTCGTCAGCTTTGTAGCCTTTTATAGCAAAGAAGACGATATAGACATAACAAATCGCTGATACAACGAAAGAAATCATCAGGCCGTAAGTATCCGCAGCCCAACCTTGTACCACAGGCACAACCGCACCGCCGACAATCGCAGTACACAACACGCCGGAAGCGCTGCTTGTGAATCGGCCCAAGCCTTTTGTTGCCAAAGAGAAAATGGTCGGGAACATGATGGAGTTGAAGAAGCCGATGGCCAACAATGCCCACATCGCAATATCCGCACTGGCTTTACCTGCCAACATAGCAACGCCCAACAAGGCAACAGCAGCAGTAGCGTTAAATGCCAAATAGCGGTTAGGCGCAATTTTCGCCATGATGGCAGAGCCTAAGAAACGGCCGACCATTGCACTGCCCCAGTAGAACGACAAATATTTTGCGGCAGATGCGTGGTCCAAACCTTTCAGATAGCCCAACACGCTGACCAATAAAGAACCGATGGATACTTCCGCACCGACATAACAGAAAATACCGGCCGCACCAAAAACTAAATGACGGTATTGCCAAACACTATGTTTGCCATCATGGTTATGTTCGCTCTCTTCTTCGGCAATTTTACGCGCATCAGGCAAACGAATCATTTTGACAAACACAGCCAAAATAATCAGCAAACCGGCCAACCCTAAATACGGAATTTGAACGGAAGAAATTTGCTCGGCTTTGCTGACAGTTTGTGTTGCATCAGCCAAAATCAGGAATGCGCCGATTTGAGGAGCAATGGTCGTACCCAAAGAGTTAAATGCCTGAACCAAAGTCAGTGTTGCAGATTCTTTACCCGGTTTGGACAACAGGGTCACATAAGGATTACCCGCTACTTGCAACAGTGTTACACCTGAAGCCAAAATAAACAATGCACCCAAAAAAGTTGCATAAGAATGACTGCCGGCAGCAGGATAAAAGAGCAGACAGCCGATGGCAGTCAATACGAAGCCGCTAATCACGCCGTTTTTATAGCCGATTTTGCCGACCAAATAGCCCATCGGGATCGACATAATCGCATAAGCGGTAAAGAAACAGAATTGAATCAGCATCGCCTGAACATAAGTCAGGTCGAAAATATCTTTCAAATGCGGAATCAAAATATCGTTCATGCAGGTAATGAAACCCATCATGAAGAAGAGTGTGGTTAGGACAACCAGCGCAGGAGTATGATTTTGTTATGAATGCGCAGACATGATTTGCCTTTCGTTTTGTTAAGATTTGCTGGAAAAATGAGCTTAAATCAGTTCATTAAACTTAACACCCATTAACAGCCGCCCGTATCATACTGATAATCCGTCACTTTGAAAACTATTTTCTAACAGCCGACTACATTATCTTTCAGCCGTTTAATTTTAAAAAATTCAATAATATTGGATTTATATTTTAATAGATTAAAAAATAAAGGCATAATCCTCTTATTAAGTCTGTTATTTCTTTTTTACAATACTCATTGATATAACTCAAAATATGCCCCTTCTTTACGCTTACCTTGGCCTGATTGCCTCTGCCTTTACTTCTGCCACACTACTTCCGGGTACATCCGAAGCAGCATACGCCGCATTTGTGTACCAATATCCGCAACACGCCCTCGGCGCATGTTTGTGTGCCGGGTTGGCGAATGGCTTGGGCAGTATGGTTTCGTATTACATGGGCAGGATGTTTCCAAATAAAAAAAGGCCGTCTGAAAAAATGTTGGAAAGGCTTAATCGTTGGGGGATTTGGCCGCTATTGTTCGCATGGCTGCCCATTATCGGCGATGCCCTCCCCCTTGCCGCAGGCTGGCTCAGGCTCAATGCCCTGCATTGCGCCATTATTCTGATTGCAGGCAAACTGCTGCGCTATGCCATGATTTATTGGGGAATGAACGCAGTTGCCGGATAAGTTTCGACAGTCAAAAATAAAGGCCGTCTGAAAGATTCAGACGGCCTTTGCCTTTAATTGGACAATTACAACACTTTTACAATGCTCTCGCACAAATAATCGATATTGTCATCGGTAATGCCGGCAACGTTAATGCGGCCGGAGCGGACGGCATAAATAGCAAACTCGTTTTTCAAACGGTCGACTTGTTCGGGAGTCAGACCGCTGAAAGAGAACATACCGTTTTGTTCGATAATGAAATCAAAGTCTTGGCTTGCGCATTTTTGGCGCATGGCTTTGATGCGGCCGCGCATTTCATCGAGTTCGGCAATCCATTGTGCTTTCAAATCATCATTTTTCAACACCAGCGCAATGGTGTTCGCGCCGTGTGAAGCCGGGTTAGAATACAAGGTACGGATGATGGTTTTGACTTGGCTGTGGGCGTGGGCGGCAGTTGCTTCGTCTTCGGCCACCCAAGTGAACGCGCCGACACGTTCGTTGTACATACCGAAGTTTTTGGAATAAGAGCTGGCAATCAGCAATTCTTTATTGTATTTCAAGAATACGCGCAAGCCGTAGGCATCTTCTTCCAAGCCGTTGCCGAAGCCTTGGTAGGCAAAGTCAAACAGTGGCAACCAGCCTTTTTCGGCAGAAAGTTTTGCCAAAGTTTCCCATTGTTCGGGCGTAGGGTCGATACCGGTAGGGTTGTGGCAGCAGCCGTGCAGCAGGACGATGTCGCCTTTTTGCGCTTGGCCCAAGTCTTCAATCATGCCGTCCCAATCCAAACCGTGTTTGGCGGCATCGTAATAACGATATGGTTTGTCTTGGATGCCGACTGCTTTGGCGATGGCGTTGTGGTTTGGCCAAGTCGGATTGGAAATCCAGATGGTTTGCGCGTTCAACTGACGTTTGGCAAACTCGGCCGCAATGCGCAATGCGCCTGTACCGCCAAGGCTTTGCGCTGTTTTGGCGCGACGGCTGGCAATGATTTCGTGGTCTTTGCCAAACAACAGAATTTGGGTTTGCTCGTTGTAATCGGCAACGCCATCGATGGTGAGGTAATTTTTAGTTGTCTCGCTTTCCAACAGGCGTTTTTCAGCCTCTTTAACGGCTTTGACAATAGGTGTCGCGCCGGATGCGTCTTTGTACACGCCGATGCCGAGATTGACTTTTTCGGGACGGGTTTCGGCTTTAAACGCTTCACCCAAACCTAAAATCGGATCAGCAGGAGCTGCTTCGATATGCTTGAAGAACATGATTTTTCTCTTTACAAGTAGTAAAACGGTTGAAAAAATACAAACTTTGTACGATTTTACGCCGTTTCAGGCCGTCTGAAAACGGATTATTACAGGGTTTTAACGCAAGATTGCCAACAAATCCAAAGGTGTGGCAATACGGAAATCGGCAAGCCAGTTTTCGGTTTGGTCTTCGGCGGAAATATAGCCCCAATCGGCAAGCACGGTTGTCATCCCGGCATTTTTGCCTGCCTGCATATCGCGCTCGGCATCGCCGACATAAAAACATCGCTGCGCCTCAACGCCAATCTGTTCGCACGCATAAAACATAGGCTTCACGCTGGGTTTGGGTTCATTGCAAGTATCGCCGCTGACAATGACGGCAGGAGGCACGGTAAACCCGAGTTTAGGCACGAGGACATCGGTAAAGCGCATGGGCTTGTTGGTGATAATGCCCCATTGGATACCGCGTTGAACTAAGGCTTCCAGCATTTCGTTTACGCCGTCGAACAAGATGGTTTGGTCGGCATAGCAGCGGCTGTATTCATCCAAAAATTCTTTGCGCCATTGCATATAGTCCGGATGCTCGGGCGTAATGCCTGCACCGAGTTTGAGCAAACCGCTCGCACCGTGGCTGGCCTGCGGACGGATTTCATCCATGCTTTTTTCAGGCAAACCGTGTCGGCGCAATACCGTGTTGAGCGCGCCACCCAAATCAAGTGCAGTATCGGCAAGCGTGCCGTCAAGGTCGAATAATACGGCTTGGGTCATAAGTGTTCCTTTGATGATTTTAGAAGGCCGTCTGAACAATTCAACAAGTTTCAGACGGCCTGAATATGGTTAATGGTGATGATGTTCATGCATTTCCTGCGAACACAAAACTTCATCTTTATGCGGATGCCGTTCGCTTTCAATCTGAATCGTACAATGTCCGATGTTGTGATGCGCCAATTCATGTTCGATACGGTAGGCGATTTGTTCGGACTCTGCCACCGTCATGCCGCCATCTACGACAATATGGCAGGACAAAACGTGGATATTGCTGGTAATCGTCCAAACATGCAAGTCGTGAACGGATTTTACGCCTTCCATATTGCGGATCACGCTGAGCAACTCATCGGTATGGATGTTTTCCGGCGCGCCTTCCATCAAAATGTGCAAAGTCTGTTTAAACAGCTTCCAGCCGCTGCGCCCTACCAAAGCCGCCACCAATACGCTGGCAACCGTACCCCCCCATTGCCACCCATACGCCATTATCAGCACTGCTGCGACAATCGCCCCTATCGAGCCGAACAAATCGCTGATTACATGCAGATACGCGCCGCGCATATTGACGTTTTCTTTAGTATCGCTATTTTTCAACATATAAACGGCGACGCCGATGTTGACCAGCAATCCGATGATACTGACCACCAACATGCCGCCCGTCAAAATTTCCGGCGGATAAAACAATCGTTTGACTGCTTCATAAAAGATCATCGCCGCAATCAACACCAGCGACAATCCGTTAAACATCGCCGTTAAAATTTCAAAACGCTTATAACCGAATGTCTTTTGCAGCGTGGTCTGTTTCTCGCCAAGTTTGAATGCCCACAATGCCACGCCCAACGAAAACGCATCGCTGAACATATGCCCCGCATCGGAAAGCAGAGCCAAAGAGTTGGTCAGCCAACCGCCGACCGTCTCAACCAGCATAAATCCGGCAATGACAAAAAATGAAATACGCAATACCTGCTTATTGGCGGTATGCGTGTGCGCGTGCGAATGATCGTGATGATGTGCCATGATGATTTTACCGTTTCAGACGGCCTTTTTATCCTGTTTCAAACTTTTCTCAAAATCTTCCAACATATCCAGCTCGAAACGGCTGAATCCTGCACGTTCCCGTGCTTCGATATTGACGTAGCCGCGGAAGATAAACATATCGTAACGCGCAATCAAGCTGCGGAACAGGGCGACCGGTTCCAAACCGCGCTCACGGCAAAGATGCTGATACCAATGATTGCCGATGGCGACATGCCCCACTTCATCGCGATAAATAATATCCAACACATTGCAGGTTTCCACATCGCCGCGCTGCGCCACTTTTGCACGAATACCCGGCGTGACATCCAAACCGCGCGCTTCCAATACCCGCGGCACCAAAGCCATGCGCAACAAGGGATCGTAAGCGGTTTTATACGCCATGTCCCACAAATGCCCGTGCGCTTCAAAATCGCCGTAATCGTAGCCCAAGCTGTTCAGACGGCCACGCACTAAGCCGAAGTGAAACACTTCTTCTTTTGCCACCCTTACCCAATCGCATACAAACTGAAACGGCATATTGCGGAAACGATACGCCGCATCCAAAGCCAGATTAATCGCGTTAAATTCAATATGCGCAATCGCATGCAACATCGCCGCATAGCCTTCGACCGTATTCATCTTGCGCGGCGTAACCTCCGAAGGCGCAACCAAACGCGGACGCAACGGATGGCCTGCAAAACGGCAATCCACGGGTTTCGACTCCTCAATCGTCAAACCTTCCGCCTCGCCCAATTGCGCAAACAAGGCCTGCGTCAATCTTCCCTTTTCATCCGGATTGTCCGACAGCAAAGCCTGTTCCAATAAAGGATAAGGATTCAGATACATACAAAACCATTGTTTTCAAAAGATAAATATTATAACCGTTTTAAAAAGCAAACAGAAAGACTATAATTTCACGCTTTCCGTAAAATGACATTAAATACCACACCAAGCCCTTATGCGTTTCATTAAAAAAACGTCAAAACCAAATACAGGCCGTCTGAAGAAATAAAATTATTTCAGATACTTGCTTGGATTTTTCATATTTACACAAATTAAACCCGCCCTTCAGCCCCTTGCCTGTTACACCATAACGTCTATACTGAACCCATTTCTCCGAACAAGGAACCAAAACATGAAAACCAACCGACTGTTCACCCTGACCGCTGCCGCGCTGCTTTCTTCAGCCATCGGCTTTGCACAAGCCGGCGCAGTGGACGCCCTGAAAAAATTCAATAATGACGCCGACGGTATCAGCGGCAACTTCAGCCAAACCGTTCACAGCAAAAAGAAAACCCAAACCACATACGGTACATTCAAAATCCTGCGTCCGGGTTTGTTCAAATGGGAATACACCAAACCCTACAAACAAACCATCGTCGGCGACGGTAAAACCATTTGGCTCTATGACGTAGATTTGGCGCAAGTAACAAAATCCTCACAAGACCAAACCATCGGTGACAGCCCTGCCGCCATCCTCTCCAACAAAACGGCATTGGACAGCAGCTACACGCTGAAAGAAGACGGCTCTGCCAACGGTATCGTTTTGAATGTGGCTACGCCAAAGAAAACCACCGCCGGCTACCAATACATCCGCATCGGCTTCAAAGGCGACAACCTCGCTGCCATGCAGCTGAAAGACAGCTTCGGCAACCAAACCAGTATCAGCTTCAGCGGTTTGAACACCAAGCCTAACCTTTCCAGCGGTATGTTCAAATTCACGCCTCCTAAAGGCGTTGATGTCTTGAGCAATTAAGCTTCTAATAAAACACAAAGGCCGTCTGAACAACAGACGGCCTTTTATTTAGTTCAATTCAACATCAAACACACTGTTACTTTTGACCTTGAATGGCAGCGGCAATTTTTTCTGCGCCTTTTTTCGCCCAGTCCGCCTGTTTGGCTTCCACCATCACACGCACGACAGGCTCGGTACCGGATGCACGCAAGACCACGCGGCCTTTGCCTTCGAGTTCTTTTTCCACTTCAGCCAAAGCCTCTTTGGAAGCATCCTGCCAGTTTTGGCCTTTTTTGATGCGGACGTTAATCATGGTTTGCGGATACGGCTGCCAATCGGCGCAAACAGTGGCAAGGTCTTGATTCAAGGTTTGCAGTGCGGCCAAAACTTGCAGCGCGGAAATGATGCCGTCGCCGGTATTGTGTTTGTCCATGCACAAAATATGGCCGCTGGCTTCGCCGCCAATCAGCCAACCGCGTTGATGGAGCTGTTCCAACACATAGCGGTCGCCCACTTTGGCGCGGCAGAAATCAACGCCCTGCTCTTTCAAAGCAACTTCCATCGCCATATTGGTCATTACCGTACCCACCACGCCGCCAATTTCCACGCCTTCGTGCGCGCGTGCTTTGGCAATCACATAAATCAAGCTGTCGCCGTCATACACTTTGCCATTACGGTCAACCATCATCAAACGGTCGCCGTCGCCGTCCAAGGCAATGCCGTAATCGGCTTCATTTTGCAACACAGCGGCTTGCAAAGCTTTCGGATGGGTCGCACCGCATTTTTCATTGATGTTGTAGCCGTTCGGCTCATTACCGATACTGACCACTTGCGCACCCAATTCATGGAATACTTTAGGTGCAACCGCATAGCCTGCACCATTGGCGGTATCGACCACCAATTTCAGACCGCGCAAATCCAAATGACTTGGGAAAGTGGATTTACAGAACTCGATATAGCGGTCATCCGCACCATTAATCCGGCGCGCGCGGCCAAGACGGCTGGACGGCTGGGTTTTCATTTCCTCATCGATTTTGGCTTCGATTTCCAACTCGATTTCATCGCTCAGCTTCACACCGCCTTCGGCAAAGAATTTAATGCCGTTGTCGGAATAAACGTTGTGGGAAGCAGAAATCATCACACCGGCAGACAAACGCAAAGCACGGGTCAAATACGCCACGCCCGGAGTAGGCAGAGGGCCGGTTTGAATAACATTAACACCGGCGGCGGTAAAACCAGCAATCAGCGCGGCTTCCAGCATATAGCCTGAAATACGCGTGTCTTTACCGATCAAGACAGTCGGTTTGATTTCGCCTTCGTGCTGCACCAAAACCTGACCTGCCGCATAGCCTAATTTCAGGACAAAATCAGGATTGATGGGAAACTGACCAACTTCGCCGCGCACACCGTCAGTACCGAAATATTTTTTTGCCATGAGATAACTCCGTGATTGTTTTGTCGTATGTGAATATGGTTGAACTTCTTTAAAAGAATCTTGATTGTATTCGAAGGCCGTCTGAATCTTTCAGACGACCCTTGATCATGAGAATAATTTACTACTTCAGTATTATAGCAAGATCCGGATTTCCTGCACGAAAAAAGCGCATCCTTTTGCAGAATGCGCTTCCTATTCGAGATTCAAAATCAAATCTTAGAATTTAGCACCAGACTGATTAGCCATGTAATCAACTGCAGCTTTCACTTCATCATCGCTCAGGCTACCGTTACCGCCTTTGGCAGGCATTGCGTTAAAGCCTTCGAGTGCGTGTTTGTGCAGGGTGTCTTTACCTTGTTTGATACGAGGAGCCCAGTCTTCTTTTTTACCTACATGAGGAACACCTGGAACTGCACCGCCGTGACATGCTTGGCAGTTGGCTTCGTAAACTTTTTTGCCGTCTGCGCCGCCGGCTGCCGGAGCTGCTGCACCTTTGTCATCTGCTTTGGCCGCATCTGCTTTAGGGGCTTCTGCAGGAGCTGCACCTTCAGCCGCCTAAATT
>OBZC01002019.1_pt1 | contig 9749 bp, 7 predicted proteins | sample 1538231 | NCBI WGS metagenome assembly OBZC01 (sample SAMEA2580225, study PRJEB22360) | human gut metagenome | biome: human gut; feature: human-associated habitat; material: faeces | place: Denmark | collected 2008/2010 | reverse complement strand
GCATGTACTTGTACTACATGAGTATATAAACTTACAACTTGATCAAGAGCTTGTCTAATTTCAAGTACTTCCACACTTGGTTGGTTTTCAGCATATACACCAACAGTCATAGCAATACCAAATTTTTTATAAAGATGAACGGCGATACCTTTTGTCAAAGGATGAATATCAGCCATAGTCATCGTATCTGGCACTGTAATATGTACGGAGCCAATTGTTTCACCAGGACCGTAGCTATTCAAAACTAAATCATACACACCACCTACATTTGGATGTTGAGCGATAGTTTCTTTAATATCACGAATTAAGTTATCATCTGCACGAACACCAAGCAAGTGATTATACATTTCTTTTAAAATGTCATAAGATGCTTTCAAAATTAAAACAGAGATAGCGGCACCTACATAACCTTGAATATCAAAGTCAAAGAAGAATACTAAAGCTGCAGATACTAATGTAGCAAAGGTAATCACCGCATCAAAGAGGGCATCGATACCAGATGCTACAAGGGCATCGGATTTATATTTCTCACCTTGTGCCTTAATATAACGGCCCATTACAACTTTCACCACAATAGCAACAGCGATAATGGCCAAACTTGGAACATCAAAGGTAGATACCTCAGGGTGAAGAATTTTTTCAATAGATTCCTTGAGGGATCCAATGCCTGCACCTAGAATGATGAAAGCAATGGCCATGGTAGTCATATATTCGATACGACCATGACCAAATGGATGCTCCTTATCGGCCCCCTTAGCTGCTAATTTTGTACCAACAATCGTCAATACAGAGGACAAAACGTCTGTTAAATTGTTTACCGCATCAAGGATGATGGCGATAGAGTTAGATGCAAGGCCTACAATCATTTTAAAAATAACGAGAACGACGTTACCTATAATACCTTTTATACTAGCAAGCGTAATCCCCCGATTACGTGCTGCACTATTTTCTTGTAAAATCATATTAAACTACACCTCTTACATTCAATTCACTAAACTATAAATCGAAGCCTATCGATTTATTTACATTCCTATTATAGCTTATCGATTATCATTTGTCATTATATTTTTTGAAAAATTTTTATAAAATCGTTGATTTTACTGAGTTATCAATAATTCTCATTTCTCAATTAGAGTATTTGGTGTATTGTGACTTCACAATCTATAGTATAGACCCATTGTTAACAAATTACGATCTATTTATTAATACGTAATACATGTTACGCACTTTTTCATACTTATCTAGTGATAAGTGTGAAAGTAATTAGAGGTAATTATGCGGTAACCGTAATACGCTCGCCTGTGCGCATGTGTGTAAATACAACCTTTTGGGCACGCAATTGGAACGGCTGCCCCGTTGGTTGTGCGCCATATAAGGTATCCCCTACGAGAGGGTGACCTATATGGCTGAAAGCCACACGAATTTGATGTGTTTTTCCTGTGTACAAACGGACTAAAACCTCTGTATATCCACATTCTTGGGAGTTATACACAGATTTGTCCACATTTTGACCACTTTTATCCACATCTGATAGTTCTATATCCACATTTTTTGATGCTATATCCACAGAATTTTTGGACTTATTCACAGAGTTATCCACAGGCTGTGATTGATGTCTACATAGGACGGAATAATCTGTACGAGTCTCTTTTCCCTTAGGATTTACTTCGTAATGAATCCCATCAGCACTGCGTTCCATAGATAATACCAAGGAATCCTCATCAGCTTCTACGATGCCTTCCACAGTAGCCATATACCACTTTTCAAAGGTATTATCATCCATTTGCTGTTGATAAAGACTTTGAGCTAAGCCACTTTTAGCAATTACAATACATCCCGTTGTATCTCTATCTAAGCGATTCAAGAAACGTACCTTTCGCTTAATGCCATGTGCTTTGAAATAGTGAGCCACACCATTGGCAAGGGATACTTGGTCTTTGGAGTTTACTGTCACACCAGCCCGCTTATCCACAATGAGGAGATCATCATCTTCATATAAGATATGTAGATTCATTTCAATTGGTTCATAATCTATTTTTTCCTTCGCCATGGCAATCCAAATCTCGTCACCTTCGGAGATAACATCCTTTGGCATTGCTTTATGTCCGTTGATGTGGATTAGTTTTTCCTCAAACAACTTTACTAAGGATTTACGAGGATATCGAGTATCTAGTACTGCACCTAATGTAACATCCTGTTTTTCACTACGTGCAGCGTCTATATCTGCGGCAGTTACGGTCCACATAATATCGTCGGGACGATGTGTTTTTCTCGCCATTAGTATCTCCTTTCTACGAGCTCATTATCTCGTGGCATATAGTTCAGTAGCGAGCTTGGTTGAACCGCTCGGCCACGTATATTGGTTTGTTCAAAGGTAATAGTCAGCTCTTGCTTAGGGCGTGTAATGGCCACATAGAACAAGCGCTTTTCTTCGTCTTCACGCCCTTCTGCAATGGCAAACGGGCTTGGGAAGGTACCTTCGTTGAGGCCTGCTAGGAATACATGGTCAAACTCGCTCCCCTTTGCTTGGTGGATGGTAATGATAGGAATGCGATCTTCATTTCGTACCTGTTGAGCTGGCTCACCTGCGGTAAGGGCCGCCATCTGCAAAATTTGATTTAATCGAGCTAACCCAGCCGGGCCCTCATAGGCAGCATCTAATTTTTCCATAATGCGATATAGATCCCGTATATGATCTACCTTCGCCGCTTCCCCATGGGATTTATAGTATTCTAGAACCCCCATTTGATTCATAATGTACGCCAATAACTTCGTTGGCAATTCCGTATAAGCCTTTCTACGTAACGTTGCCATTTGAGACGCAATATTGGTGAAAGCAGCCTTATACTTATTGATTGCCACCATACGACCAGTCGTTGTAGGCACGATATTTTCTTTCACTGCATAGATTAAAAGCTGTGCTGTGGCCAAGATATCGTCCATCGCATTATGCGTAGGCGTGTGATTAATAGGGAACTCAGAGGCTAGGAAGCCCAATTTATGGTTTGGCAAATTAGGGTAGAAGCGACGATAGATGTCCAGTGTATCATAAATAGCCTTGAACTCTGGATTACCTAAATTATGGCGCGCCAATTCATTCGTAAAGATGGTTACGTCATAATTTACATTGTGGCCTACAATAATAGCATTCTTGGAGAATTCCTTAAAGGCTTGTAACACTATAGCTGGCTCTTCGCCGTGTTCCTGTAAATACGCATCGGAGAAGCCGTGTACCTCTTCGGATTGCCCCACAGGTACGCCGGGGTTAATAAAGCGTTCAAAGGTTTCTAGGACCTGCCCATTTTCATCGATACGGATGGCCGCAATTTGAATGATACGATCCTGAGACGTATCGGTACCAGTACTTTCTACGTCATACACCACAACCTCATGATGTTCTAAACCACTGACGAGCTTCGCATAAGGCTCTGCTTCAAAGATAGGCATATCCATAAAGTCCGTCAATTTTAATCCCACTTGACGCGTCTCAGGGCTTTCAATAGCTGCAATACGAGCGTCACCGATGCCGGCAACATAGCGTTTTATAATACGCTTAGCGCTGACGGAGTCATTCGGGTTCATAAGCAATTTAAAGTAAGCCATAACGTCTTTGATTTCTTGGCGTCTAAAGAATTTAAACTCATCAATGATCATAAAGTGACGACGTTCGTCTTCAGGTTTTTCATTGTTGAGGCGTTCAAAGGAGTCGCTCAGCCGTTGCGCCTTTTTATTATCTCGTACGAGAACGCCAATATTGGCATCCTTTGGCAAGGCGCAGATAGCTTCATAGATATATCTGCCCTCAAGATAGCTGTTTTTACAGCCTTTTATTAGAACAGGTTTGCCCTTTCTTTCACTATTGGCACGAGGCAATTCAGTATATACAGAGCCTACCAGATCAGGGAACATATTCTGCAATGTTTTGAAAGCCATCGTAAAGAGCGTCCAGTTAGAGCGGTAGTTTTCGTAGAAAATGATTTTTAACGGCTTAAAGTCCGCATCAAATTGCTTGAGCAAACGGAATGGATCAGATCCACGCCATTCGTAAATGGTTTGGAAATAGTCCCCACATAATAGGACGTGATTACCTTCCCACAGCATTTCTAGAACCTTGTACTCTAGTACGCCTGTGTCTTGCATTTCATCTACAGAGATATAGCTATAACGACTGCGCCAACGCTCCCGAACTACAGGGTCTTGAAATAGGCGATGAACACCGCAAATGAGATCTGTGAAATCTAGACCATGTACAGAGGCTAAGCTTTCATCATAGGCAGCAATCCATTCGTGACCATGGTTCAAGAAGTCATGGAGTTCACTATAAAGAACATTCCCAAAACTAGAGAACTGTTGCTCAATAGCAGGACGCTGTTCCTTTTGCAAACGATCAATAGTCCGTTTATAATCGCCTAGGAGATCATCAGAATAAAAGCCATATAAGGAACGATATTCTTTTACCATACCGATGATGTTGGCAAAGGACATTTCTCGCAACTTACCTGGACGATACGGTTCAGACAATTCCTTGCAATCCTCTTCATCAAAGATCGTTACATCCGTATACAAGGTTTCATTGCGCTTACCCTCTTGTTGGAGTACGAAAAAGCAAAAGCTGTGGAATGTACTAACCTCCACAGCCTTTGCAGGACTGCCTACGAGCGATTGAATGCGGTCTTTCATCTCCTTTGCCGCCTTGTTCGTAAAGGTCATGCACAAGATATTCTCCGCCTTCGCATAGCCGCCCTCGATGAGGTGAGCCACTCGATAAGCAAGTGTATTCGTTTTTCCCGTCCCAGCGGACGCTAACAAGAGGATATTCTGTTCAACTTCATCAATAACGCGTTGTTGTTCACGATTGATAAGCATGAGGTCCTCCTATTTTAAAAAGCCGTACCATCCGGCTGCAATGAGCATTGGAATAGGGCCTAGAATTGCTGTTAAAGCCCATACGCCCAAACCAATATCCATAGGAATATTGAGGATATGAACGCATACTAAATACGTCAAAATACCAGTTACTGCATTCATTGCCACTCGTTTAATGGTGAAAAATGCTACTTTGAAAGCAATGTAGGCTACAGCAACGGATACAACCGCCGATATAATCGGTGATGCTAATAAAGCTCCCATATTATCCTTTCATTTCTTGGCGGTTTACTACGGCACCGCCTAATGTTAATTCATCAGCATATTCGATATCGCCACCTACAGGAACACCGCGGGCAATACGCGTTACCTTAATGCCACTTGGGCTTAACAAGCGCGCCAAATAGAGAGCTGTCGCTTCCCCTTCTACGTCTGGGTCAGTAGCGAGGATAACCTCTTGTACGACACCATCACGAAGGCGAGCAATCAATTCTTTTACGCGAATATCGTCAGCACCGATCCCCTCCATAGGGGACAAAGCACCTTCTAATACGTGATATAAGCCCTTATAGTCACCACTACGCTCGATAGCAATAACATCGCGAGATGTTTCAACGACCATAATCGTCGTTTGATCCCGGTTTGGATTGCTACAGAATTCACAAGGGTCTTGAGCTGATAAGTTAAAGCAAATAGAACAGTGACGCGTAGCCCCCTTCGCTTCTACGATGGTTTCCACGAGACGGTCTACCTCTTCCTTCGGCATTTCTACCAAATGATAGGCCAAGCGTCTAGCCGACTTGGAGCCTATACCCGGCAAGCGGCGCAACTGCTCTACGAGCCGTTCTAAAGCGTTTGTCATTTAGAATAAACCTGTTGGCAAATTAAGACCACCAGTTACTTTGCCCATTTCTTGAGCCAAAAGGTCATCTACTTTTTTGCTAGCTTCGTTGACAGCAGCCATTACTAAATCTTCTAACATTTCCACGTCTTCAGGATCTACTGCAGATGGGTTCAATTTCAAAGACTCGATGATTTTTTCACCGTTCATCACAACTGTTACAGCACCGCCACCAACGGAAGCCTCTACTGTACGAGTTTTTAATTCTTCTTGCATTTTCTTCATATCTGCTTGCATTTTTTGAACTTTTTTCATCATGCCAGCCATATTGCCCATACCTTTACCAAACATTGTAATTCCTCCTTTTAGGATCTACGTCCTATACTAATATTCTAATTAATTTATTCTTCGATGACCTCGACGATGATGTCGTGGTCTTCAGATAGTTTTTCTAATGTTTCTGCCAAAAGAGGATTATTTCGTTCCTCTTCTGTCATATGCTCTAGATCCCATGCATATTCACGAGCTACCGTCACGCTATCGATAGGCGCAACTTCAATAGGTGCTTGTGAAAGCATAGTATGATCATCACTTTGATAAGGGGTTCCCTGTTGCTGTTCGCCCCCATTAGACTTTGGGACAGCTTCTACCTCAATATGTGCACCGCTATCCATAGGGCGTTCTAAGACTTCCCCATCATCGCTAATAACAGTGACACTATCTAACGGATGTGGTGGCATATCATCTAAAGATGATACGTAAGATTCCTCCATATCGTCTACAGGAACATCATCAAAGGAATGAACTGGAATATCATCACTTTCAATAGAACCTGCTAGAGACTCGATAGGGATTTCTCCATCTGGAACTGGTACAGACGGACTGCCATCAAAGGATGTAATCGGTACATCTCCACCAGATGTTTGCCCTTCTGTTGTAGCTATATTCGCACTATCACTAACGGCAGCACTTGCAACAGCACCGCCAGTCTTTTTCGCTAAGAAGGCCAAAGCCGCCGCTTTTGCCGCGTCTACCGCTGCAGAATCAGGCTTACTAGATTGTTCACCAGTGGTTGAACCGCCAATCTGTGCGGTAAATTGTTGAGCTTGTGACGCGCTACTGCCTTGAGCGCTATTAGCTCCTGCTGAACTATTTCCCACTGGTACATTATTAGTGCCTTGTGGTGTTGATGGATTTGTTAAATCCATTTGCGTCGGCTGACCACCAGAGATTTTCTGTACATCAACCATCGGTTCTGGTGGACGTTGCGGCGCTTTTACTTGGCGCTGCGTCGTACTGCCAGAGGCCTTTTTATAGTCTTTGTAAACTTGTGTGAGGGCATCAACAATTTCTACATGTACCGGATAGCCCAATGTATAGGTGAAAGCATCTGCCGCTTCTGCCAAGTTTACTTCGTTGGTCATTACATTGAGGTGTAATGTATTTTTGAAGGCCATAACCGCCTTGCTTTGGTCTACGTATACAAGTTGACCTTGGCCAATTACGGTAGAGGTCATATTGCGATTGCTGTCTTTCAAGTATTTAATGACATTGGACTGTACATTGCGATACTCTTGAGCAGACAAGATTTGATCACTAATGATAGCCTGTGTGCTAATACCTTTTTTACCACGACCTTTGGCTTGATTTCTAGCAGGTCGTTCAGGTGCACTACTTGTAATTGGTGGTGGTGCCATACCAATGCCGCCCATTGGAGGCGGAGCCATGCCCACTCCATTCATAGGAGGTGGTGTGCTACCAGGCGCTCCCAGCGGTGGAGGTGTCATGCCTACACTCGTAGGCGGTGGTGCCATCCCTACGCCACTTGGAGGTGGCACTGTACCAACCGTAGCATTTTGATCACTACTCATTGGAGCACTCTGTACAGTAGCAGTATTATCTACAGGAACAAAGCTATTGGCATAACCACCTGGCGGTCCAAAGGAGTTAGCACCGTAAGCAGGTGCAGTTGCGACAGCTGGGCCGCGTTGCTCTAATTGAGCCATGCGGTTCAATAAATCGTTTCGTTCAGATCGTTCTGAAGACTCTAATGCATACACACGGTCTTCTAAGCTTTCATCAACAGAACCTAATTTAGCACAAAGCACTAAAAGGCCCATTTCGATGATAGTTCGTGGATTATCCACCTGTTTTGCATCATTCATGATGGATTGCGCACTGCGCACATACTGGTTAAGCTCATTAAAATCGATGCTTTCAGCTTGAGCTAAAAACTCAGCCTTAAAGGCATCGTATACCTTGAGTTCGTCCGCATCTGGTGCGACCTTACCAACTAATAAGGCCCGCACATGCTGAATGAGGGCTTCCATAATCTGTGTCGCATCACGACCTTCTGCTAAGGCATCGTGGATATAGGACAACAATTTGGGCCCATCCCCGTTGCGCAACGCATCTAGGAAGTGAATAATCCATTCCTTGCTAACAAGACCGATCAGTTCTTCTACTACTTGCGGCGTAATAGTACCTGTTGCCATACCGGCACATTGATCTAAGATACTCAACGCATCGCGCAAACCGCCATCTGCATGGACAGCGATGAGCTGTGCTGCTGCAGGATCTAAGCCAAAACCCTCTTGTTCCGCTACATAGGATAAACGCTGTGCGATATCGTCAGACGTAATCCGTCTAAATGTGTATCGCTGACAACGAGATACGATAGTAACAGGTAACTTTTCAATCTCTGTAGTAGCAAAGATAAACATAACGTGAGCCGGTGGCTCTTCGATAGTTTTTAAGAGTGCATTCCACGCTTCTGTCGTAAGCATGTGGGCTTCGTCGATGATGAACACCTTTTTACGCCCCTCAACAGGCATAAATTTGACACTTTCACGAAGAGCACGAACCTCATCGATACCACGATTGGATGCGGCGTCGATTTCGAGTACATCCATGGACTGACCGCTCAAAATCGATTTACAAGCACTACACTCGTTACAAGGATGATCCGTTGGCCCATGCTCGCAGTTGATAGCGCGCGCAAAAATCTTGGCCATACTCGTCTTACCAGTCCCTCGCGGACCAGCAAACAAATACGCATGCGCCACCTTATCCTCACGGATAGCACGCATCAACGTATCAGATACTTGATGCTGACCAACCACATCGGTAAACGTCTGCGGACGGTACTTACGATATAACGCAATATATGCCATTGGAACACCCCCTTTTTTCCGAAACTTATAATATTTTATTATATCGTATATAAACCTTTTTATCCATGAAATTGTAAATTGTACTTTCTAAACCATTTGACAAGACATATTTTATTGCTATCTAAATGATTTACTACCTATTATCAAGATGATATACTTGCGCTATAGCAAGCAATATATTAAGTATAAAGATGTAATACTTAATATTGAATCCACTACCTTATTTTGCACTTAGTTGTTCTTCCACAGTATACTAGTAATCATTTTCTAATATCTTAATCGTCTTATTTATAATTTATGAGGTTATTATGTTTTACAAAAAATTAAAAGTAGCTATAAATAAATCTGGCGTTTCTATGTATCAAATTTCAAAAGATACTGGAATAGCACAAAGCACTATTTCAAGATGGAAAACACAGCATTCTATTCCAAACTTAAAAACTATTAAAATTTTAGCTGACTATTTTAATGTACCAGTTTCATTTTTTAGCGATGATATTGAGGAGTCTCCTATACGCCAAGAATATAGTGTTGATTTAAAGAAATTAACAGACGAAACATTAGAATGGTATTACGGAAATAAAAGACTATCTATAACGGAAAGAAATAAAGTTTCTAAAATATTAAAAGCATTATTAGAGGATTAATAGAGAATTTATTATAATTAATCTCTGTTCGTTTATCTCAAAAGTGAGTAAACGGTTGAATATATCACAAAAGATGAAGTAACTAAGTAATTTATAATAATGTACTTAAAATCACCTTTTTATATAACAGTTGATTTTTAAAATAAGACATAAAAAAAGCGGCCCCTCAGGCCGCCTTGCAATATTCGATCACGACAGCCCCCGGGTTCCCCGTGGCACATG
>OBZC01001994.1_pt1 | contig 9945 bp, 9 predicted proteins | sample 1538231 | NCBI WGS metagenome assembly OBZC01 (sample SAMEA2580225, study PRJEB22360) | human gut metagenome | biome: human gut; feature: human-associated habitat; material: faeces | place: Denmark | collected 2008/2010 | reverse complement strand
TTTGGCGGAGTGGACGGGACTCGAACCCGCGACCCCCGGCGTGACAGGCCGGTATTCTAACCAACTGAACTACCACTCCATTTGTCTCTCCGTTCGCTCGCGCTGTCGAAGAGATCAAAATTCTACCTAAATTTCGAAAAGGTGCAACTCAGAATCAATTTCACTTGTAAAAGTTTATTGCCGGGTGTACTTACCAATCGACTTAGTTCATGGAAACAAGAAAACGAAGACGAAAAAACGCACAAAGAAAGCTGTCGTAAAAGAGGCTCATCGGTAAGCAAATAACCTTCCTCAGCGTTGGTGGTTTCACTTAGAGAAAAGTTCCTGGGGGAGAAATCCAACGTGATAAAGCCTAGAATCAAGAGTGTTTCTAATTGTTAATTCGAGTTAGAAACGCAATAAAAGGAAACTTCGAAAAGAAGTTACATCAACAACCTCAGGGGATTCTTATGAGTAAAAGTCTAAGGAACTGGATCATAGTTCTGGCGATAGGCTTTGTGATTTGGGTTTGCCCAACACCGCAAGGTTTGACGCCTAATGCCTGGCACTTGTTTGCCGTTTTTGCGGCAACCATTGCCGGCTTCATTCTTCAGCCGATTTCAATGGGTGCGGTTGCCTTCATTGCACTCACATTCTGCGCCATCACCGGTGTTTTAAAGACCGGTCAGGCTCTGATGGGTTTCGGCAACGGCACAATCTGGCTGATCGTCTGCGCATTCTTCCTTTCCCGCGCATTTATCAAAACCGGTTTCGGCCGCCGTATTGCTTTCCTTATTATTAAGTACATCGGTCGTTCTTCACTGACCCTTGGTTATTCCATCGCGTTATCCGAACTGATCGTTTCTCCGGCGATGCCTTCAGCAACCGCTCGAGGAGGCGGCGTTTTCTATCCGATCGTTCAGTCCTTGGCAAATGCCTTCGGTTCTCAGCCCGGACCCACTGCCGGCAAAATCGGTAAGTACCTGATGCAGGTCGGTTATCACACTGACGCTGTGACCTGCACGATGTTCCTGACATCTATGGCCGGCAATCCGCTGTGCGTCGGTTTGGCTGCTACTGCCGTCGGCGTTGAAATCACATGGATGAACTGGGCAGTTGCCGCTATCGTTCCGGGTTTGATCAGCTTGTTCCTGGTGCCGGTTCTGATGCTCAAACTTTCTCCTCCTGAAATCAGAGACATTCCCGACGCCCGCGATCTGGCTGTCAACGAACTCGAAAAGATGGGTCCGATGAGCCTTCAGGAAAAAGTCCTCGCATTCGTGTTTGTCATGTGCTTGGCTCTGTGGGCAACAGGTTCTTGGACAAAACTTGGTGCAACACCGGTTGCTATGCTTGCCGTCGCCATCATGCTGATTGCTAAAGTTTTAGACTGGAAAGACATCCTTTCCGAAAAAGGCGCTTGGGACGCAATGTTCTGGATGGGCGGCTTGGTTGCCTTGGCCACCGCGCTGGCTAAGTCCGGCTTTATTGCTTGGATCGCCAAACTTATCGGTACCGCAGTTGCTGCCGCTAATATGGGCTGGATTGCATCCTTCGTCCTTATCTCCCTCATTTATATCTATTCTCACTATTGCTTCGCTTCGGTTACAGCCCGTATTTCTGCGATGTACGCAGCATTCGTGGCAGTTGCCGCCGCCTGCGGTGTTCCGGCTATGCTGGTTGCCATCACATTCGGCTGCTTCGCTAACCTGCCGATTTCGCTGACTCACTACGGTAACGGCTGCGGTCCTGTTTATTTCGGTGCCGGCTATGTTTCTCAAGGTGAATGGTGGAGAAACGGCTTTATCATCACAACGATCAATGTGGTGATTTGGCTCACCATCGGTATGGCCTGGTGGAAGTTCATCGGCTTGTACTAATCAAAAGCAAGTTTTGAGTGCTAAATGCTGAAGCCGATTAAAAGGTTTTAACCAAAACAAAGTCCCGTGATTTCGCTCCGGGACTTTTCTTTACCTGTCAGGTATAAGGAAGAGTTTTCTTTGCCATTGCTTCAGAAGTCTTGTCGTTCTTGAGTTCGGGAAAATCCTCAGGCCGTAAAAAGAAAAAACTTTTTCTAAAGGACCGAAATTCTGTTTTTTTCTTGATAATATTTTTCTTACGGATATAACTCAATTTATTTTCTAGCCATGTACTTCAGTGTTGTTTCTCACAGTTGGTGGTGGCCCATCGATTTCACTCGATGGTGCTGGAGTAATGCTTAAAAATCTTCGGCCTAGAAGCTAAAGAACCGATCTAACCATCGAGCGAACAACTCGGTGGTTTTTTTATTTTCCCGTTTTTCAATTAAGTAGGTACCTCAAATGAATCTCTATAAATCTATTCTTCCGGTTGATGAAAGGGGCTTTTACGGTGAATTCGGCGGCAGTTTTGTTCCTCCCGAGCTTCAAAAAAACATTGATGAGCTGCAGGAAGCCTACCTTCGCTATGTCGATGATCCCGAGTTCCAAAAAGAATTCAATGATCTCCTAAGAGATTACGTCGGTCGTCCGTCTCCTCTTTATTTCGCTCCGCGTCTTTCTGAAAAGTACGGCACCAATGTTTATCTCAAGAGAGAAGATCTGAATCACACCGGTGCACACAAAATCAACAACGCCATCGGGCAGGCACTTTTAGCCAAGCGCATGGGCAAAAAGCGAATCATTGCCGAGACCGGCGCCGGCCAGCACGGCGTGGCAACAGCCACAGTCTGCGCCTTGATGGGCTTGGAATGCTCCGTTTATATGGGCGAACTGGATATTCAGCGTCAAAGACCGAACGTTGAAAGAATGAAAATGCTGGGCGCAAAGGTGATTCCGGCGATCAGCGGATCAAAAACACTTAACGACGCCGTCAACGAAGCCCTCGAAGCCTGGATGAAAGACCCCGAAAACTTCTATTTGATCGGATCTGCAGTCGGTCCTCAGCCATATCCAGAAATGGTGGCCCGTTTTCAATCTGTGATCAGCGAAGAAATTAAGAAGCAGCTCAAAGAGAGAACCGGCAAAGAAAATCCTGATTACGTCGTTGCCTGTCTGGGCGGCGGAAGCAATGCGGCCGGCGCTTTCTACCACTTCATTAACGAACCGGCTGTTCGTCTGATTGCTGCGGAAGCAGCAGGAAAGGGCGTTGACAGCGGAGAAACTGCAGCTACGCTGACTATCGGTGAAAAAGGCGTTCTCCATGGTTCTCAGACTCTTCTGATGAAAGACGAACAAGGAAAAGTCAAAGAAGCTTATTCTTTGTCTGCGGGCTTGGATTATCCCGGCATCGGACCGCTGCATGCTCATTTGGCAAAGACTGGAAGAATGGAAGTTGAAGCAGTGACAGATGATGAGGCATTAAAGGCCGCATTCATGCTGACGCGCGAAGAGGGCATCATTCCCGCTCTTGAATCTTCCCACGCGCTTGCCGTCTTGGAAAAGAGAAAGTTTGGAAAAGACGACGTCGTTGTGATCAATATTTCCGGAAGAGGCGATAAAGACTTGGATAACTATCTGAACAGCCCTTTCGCTCAAGGTAATCAGGAATAGTATTTTGGAGTGGCCGAAGGGCCGCTGAAAATAAAAAGCCTCGGAACTCAAACCGAGGCTTTAAGAATTTTGGCGGTGGACGAACTCCGTACTTTATTGAAAAATCAATTGGTTATAAATAAGTCAAAGAAATTGCACACATTCCTGCATACTTAAAAATTTGCCTTAGGGCGCTATGACATGAGTAAGCTTAAGACAGCATCTTTAAAAAACCTCAATAACACTCTCCAGCAGAGATAGAGGTACAAAAACATGGCGCGTATAACAAATCATAACTTACCTAGGGAGATTATATGAGAAGGTACAACGATCCAATTTAAATTATTAGATTTTGCAGAACGCACATCAGCATAAATACCTATTTACTTTACCCCCCCCCGTTAAGGGGAGAATGTCCGCCGGAAGGCTCCTTAAGAATTATTTAACTAGAACAAAAGAATTCCTAAAACGAAAAAACTTCAAGTTGTGCCGACTTTTTTGGAAGTTTATTGGGGTTTTAGAACAAAGTTGACAGACTTAAACAGATACTTAACTCACTTTTGGATAAATAAAACTATGAAAAAAATTTTATTATTTCTACCGCTTTGTATTTTAGCTGGCTGTGCGCAAATAAAAGACTCGATAAATTCTTTTGGGGAAATAATTTATAAAGAAACTCCTGAGAATAAGACGGAATCTAAAACTGTTATTCCTGCAAAGACGCCTAGAGTAGAAAATGTTTCTCGAAATAAATCAAAAGAAGTTCAAAATAAAGAAATAGAAGTTGAAAAAGTAGGCAGCATAGATAATCCTGAGATTACTAATTGCGAAAAACTACTAGCACAAGTTAGGAAAGAAAACAGAACGTACATGGGCGATGAGTTGCTGGAGGTGTTGTCAAAGCTGAGTCTTTACTGCGCACCTGTTGATCAGGATAAGTTTCAAGATACAACTATTGGCGAGTATATTGTACCAGTGAGAGCTTGTGAAGAGCTAGAACCAAAATATCTTGATCCAAAAGATTTTGAAAAAATAGATAAAAAGATAAATGTTATCCTAGATTTCTGTGCAAAAATTTCCCCAGAGCCAAAGAAAGGGAAAATTTTCCAATATTTAGCTAATTATGACACGTATATTAAGGAAAAATTAAATAACGAGTTGAAAAGTGAATATCCGGATGATGGGGAAAGGGAGATTGTTTTAAAACAAAAATTAAGAAAATATAAGGAAGAGAAAGAACGTTTGGGAAAATTGTTAACTTCTTCTCAAACAATCAATTCAACGCGTGTAAACGGATACGTAGCCTATGGTTTGATTGATGCTGTGGGTGCTTTTTATGGTTATTCAGCAGAGGCAGAGAAACAGTTTTTAGCTAGTGGGAAACAGTTACAGTGTACTAACACTTCCTTCCCCGGAATCCAATATTGCGGAAAAGTTGTGGCAGGCAGATCATTTTCATATTCCTTAGGTATTCTTGGAAAGCGAACGGTGCAAAACAAAGTAGACGTTTTTAAACTTAATAATCAGATTGTAGATAAGGCAGGTACTGACGGGAGGTATGTTCAAGTAACCAGTCCCAATCTTAGAAAGGCTTTTTTAGAGCAAGGTTTAAGTTGGAGAGACGACGGGTGTAAATATTTCCGTGTTCGTGCTAAGGACATTAGTTACGGGAAATAAAAAAGAGATGAAAATGAGAAAAAAACATAAGGGCCCTCTTGGCCTTAACAAGTTGTTGCATAGATAATTCTCGAAGAAATATTTAGCTGTTTTTAATAATATCCAGTTAGTTCCATGCAGTAACTATTCTCCAATAAGCTTCCGAAATAAGCGGGTGATGGATATCACCTTCCAACTTTATTAATGAAAACATGCGTTCTAAGGATAGAAAAAGTCTTTTGTTGGCGTATTTATTGCTGTTTTTGCTTGGACCATTTGGGTGTCATAACTTCTATGTGGAAAGGAAGAAGCTCGCAAGGACTGAGCTTTTTCTGTTGTGTAGTTCAATCGTATGCTTCTTGGGAAGTGTCCTTTATGGAAGTTCCTTTTTTCACGCAGGAGCGTTAGTTGATGCCGCTGTTGATATATCAGGAACTGTGGATAACGCAAAGACGGTCGCTTGGGTTGTGGTTTATACGATTTTGGCAATTATTTTACTTGTGATCCTCCTACTTTGTGATTTGTTTTCTTTGCCGTCAGTAATACGGAAAACGAATGCTAACAGCTTAAATGCGAAAGATTTAACAAAAAAACTCGCCTCTTCTGCCACAGCGGGAGTTGTTACAGGAGTTATTGCCAGTGACGCTCTTTCTAAAGAGGAATCTGCTCCTAAAGAATTCATCTCTAGTGAGGAAGCAGATAAGATGGTTGATGGAGTCGGCATGACGATTTCTGAAGCTATTGAGAATATTTTAGAAAGTTGAAAATATTTTTCTTATTAAATCGACATGATTAAATTCCGCAAAATAAAAGTTGGATTAATAACATCTTTATTATTTTTAAGTTGCAGTTTTGCGTATGCAAACTTTTCTGCCGAGGCTACTCAGGAACATTTTCAAAAAACTTGGCAAAATATATCTAAAGTCAGCCAAGAGGTTAATAAGGTTGCTGGCGAAAGAGAGAAGACTGCACTTGAGACCATTACTTTTCGTCAGCCCAAATATTTGAGGTTGGTGGACAAAGCCCAAGATATTTTAGGAGATTCTGCTATCACTTCTCGCGTCAATAAAGCTAAGAGATTATTGACGAAAAACGAAGAAGTCAGAAAAGAAATTGAGATGCTTGAAATAGAAATTCAAGCTTCTCCTACAGAATCTTCATGGAATCCTTTGACAAAGACAAAAGAATCTATTGAAAAGAAAATTCTGTCATTAAATGAAGATATTTTAAAGAATGAAAATAAAATCTCTTCCTTGAAAAATGAAATATTAGATATCCTTCAAAAACAAGGAGCTGAAATTACTCCTGAACAACTGGAATATTTCCTTATATCTACTGAGGGCAGCGATTTAGTAAAGTTACTTAGCTTTGCGGAAAACATGAAGCAAATTCAGTCCTCAATGGAAGCACAGTTAAAAGGCCATCCTGATAATCTAGCTCTAGGGAGATATTACACAGGAATGTATTTGGTAAGTCTAGAGGCTTATTCATGTGCAATTGAAGAAGTGATCAAAAATTTTGGTGTTTATGCCGAGAAATTAATAGTCATCAAAAATGAAGCAAGAAAAAATCTTGCTGAATCTAGAAATATGAGTGTGTCCGAAGAAGAACGAAAAATTTTGAAAGAGAACGATATGATCAATAATCGAACAGTCGAAGTTGTTGATCTCTATCGCAAGCTCCTTAACAAACGAATTCAAAATTTGCGGAATCAAAAGAGAGCTATCGATAAAAAAGTAGCTGTTGCTCAAAACACTTATAACACATTAAAAAACAGCGGAAGTCTTATCGCTTTGATTAAAACAGCAGATAAAGATTTTTCGATGATTCTTGGTTTTTCAATGCCAGAGCTTAAAACGATTTATTCTCAAGGTCTAATGAAAGAATTCACAGAAATATCAGGAAGGTTGAGAGGAAAATGAAAAAAATATTTTTAAGTCTGTTCCTTTTGGTGCTTGTAGGCAATTCTTACAGCTTGGAAATACAACATAGAGCTTATGATCCTATTCCCGGCGGAGCCTATGTTTCATTTCGGGTTGCAGGGTATGGCTTATCAACTCCCTTAGATTCTGTAACGATTGAATTTAATCTTCTGTCCGGCGGAAAAATACAAAGCACAGAGACTTGTGAAGTCGGCCCTATAGCAGGCGATGATTTTCAGGCGCGGGAAATCGGCGGTAATGTAGTTGAACATTGCGGTTTTGAGACTGTTCGTTATATAGATGCCGTTGAGATAGTAAAAGTTACCTGTTCGAGGGACGGCAAAGAATTTGAATTACCTTTGTCAGAGATCGTAATTCGCAGATTTGAACCGTTACCCGTTGCGATAAAGAAGCTAAAGTGAAATCTAATTTTGGCAAGGTACGCGGAAAAGTCCCTTAAAGTAATTCTCAACATCTCTTTTTTCGGCTTTGTCTAGGCGTAAACAAAATCAGAATTGGAATACTTCTTCCCTTGTGCTTTGATAATAGGCACTAGGGAGGGGTGCTCTAAAATCTCTTCCGATGAAAATTAATCAGGGATAACATAAAAGAATGAAACGTTCATTAATATTTTCCTTACCTCTTATTGCTTTGTTTGTTTGCTCTAGTGTTTCAGCACTAACAATTAGGCATTACGATACGTACGTTGCTAATTTGGATGAACAATACCTTGCATTTGAAATAGTCGGACACCACGAGGAGTACCGAGATTTAATAATCACTGTCAGGCTTATTGGAAAAGATGGCAATGATTTACAGTACCTTGGTAAAACACCAGGACCGACCGAACTTGGACCCGTTACTATCGAAAAAAATGAAATTGGCATGGAATGGGTACCTTACGTAAAAGTTGTACACCTTCAATTTAATGGAGATTACCTAGATTTAAATGAAGCTATTGAACGAATAGAAGTTACTGGAGCTCGGTACAAAAACAGTGGCGGAGATGTTCAATATCTTCCTTTGGATAAAATAAAAGTAGGAACTTTTCAACCAATACCAACGGTGGTTAAAACAAGCCCTGATATCACTTACTTAACCGTAGATAAACAAATGTGGTTATATAGAGGCACGATTGTTCGCGATTATCCACTAGTGCATTTAGAACTAGGTGCGAATATTTCGGAAGAGACGCGAAAGGAAAATCCGTTGTTTTCTAATGCAAAATCTGATAGGACGAGCTTTACTATAGATTGTGACAAAAAAACTGTGCGAAGTAACTCTGTTGTTGCATTCACAGAAAAAAACGCATTAGGAAATGTTTGGTTTAGCTACAATCAGCCTTCTACAGAAGAGACAATCAAAGATAAGTTGTTCGAAAGACTCTATAAGAGTTTTTGCCCGAGAGAATAAATGCTTTTGGTAAATCAACTCTCGGGTTAAATAGAGTTATCAATGAACTAGTTCCTATCAAAAGACAAGAAAAAACGTTTCCAATTGGTAATTTATCTTTTAGCAAGGGAATTGAAAAAGCTTTTTGAAGTGTTTCTCAACAAGTCTTTTTTCGGCTTTGTCGGAGTAGGCGTAGACAAAATCAGAATTGGGGTACTTCTTCCCTAGTGCTTTGACAATAGGCACTAGGGAGGAGAAGTCTAAAATCTCAACTACATCGAAACCAGCCTTGTTCCCGTTTTCTATTAACTTGTTGTCATTTATTGGCTGGACATATACGAGAAAGAGTTTTTGGCGGGAATCCGCGATGTTAAAACACGGATACTTTTCGTCTCCTACCACTAAAAGGCGAGTGGTGTGTTTCGTGGTGTGAATTTTTGCAAAATGCAACGTTTCCGTGTCTTTGATATCAAACAGATAAGAGTTCATGTTAATCAGTCCTTTTCAAATTACTAACATAAAATTAACAGTGGCTAAGGGCTGAAATACAAGCGATTTGAGGGGGTATAGACAAGAAGCAAGTCAACATACAAGGGCATAGTTAAGTAACGCTCCTGAGCTGCCTTTTAGCGTTTTGTGGCGTTAGGTTTGGCGCCGGTTATAGATATAAAAGGCTGTACAGCTTTTTCGATATATAGGTTGAAACCCTTGAATATTCGCTTTATGCTCGTTTCATCAATAACCCCTTAAGAAAGTCAATAGATGAAACCTGATTTGCCAAATGAAACGATGGTGTTTGAATTTTTCGATACCTATTTCGAAAAGTACGGGAAGCCGTCTTCTATTCGTGCAGTAAAAAATTACTTTCAGTGTGGACGTTATCCGTTCTATTCCAAACTGCTGAATGCTTGGAAGGAACATAAAGCCGAAGAGGACAACCGCAAAGACCCTTTAACAGCGTTCAGAAACGACGAGATTAAAGAAGCTTTTCTCGAATCTGTTCTGAATGTTCTTGGCCCCACTTTGAATAAGGTTTTATCCGATAAGTTCAAAGAATCTCAGGCTTACGTAGAGGTTGCTGAGAAAGATCGTGCTGACGCCTTGAAACAGCTCGACAGTAACGAACAAGTTATTGAAACCCTCCGTAATGAAATAGCTGAATTAAAAAATCAGATAAAAGAATATGCCGTTGAAAAACAGAAGATGAATGATGACTTTACTAGAAAACTTGTTGAGCAAGCTAAGGAGTTGGCAGTGTTGCAGGAGAAATTAAAAAGCATTGTCATTGAGCCTGTCAAAATGTCAAAAACGAAGTAAGTACAGCGAGACGGGCCGATTAGCGTCTCGAATTATGTGTAGGTTTTCTGTATAACAAGTAAAAAAGCCTTAAAAAACGAATAAAAGCACGATAAATAGCGCTTTGAGCGCTTTAGCGCTTCCTGCAAGCACGCAAGCGTAATTAACAATAAAATAATAATATATATTTA
>OBZC01001985.1_pt1 | contig 9981 bp, 8 predicted proteins | sample 1538231 | NCBI WGS metagenome assembly OBZC01 (sample SAMEA2580225, study PRJEB22360) | human gut metagenome | biome: human gut; feature: human-associated habitat; material: faeces | place: Denmark | collected 2008/2010 | reverse complement strand
TTATTTTCAAATAATCGTAAGGCGATTAATTTACGTACTGTATTAGGGGCTTTGGTGATCCAAATCGGATTTGCGGCCCTTATTTTGTATGTGCCGTATGGCCGTGATGCATTACAAGCGACAGCAAATGGAGTGTCAAATGTTATTGCGTATGGTAACGAAGGGATTAATTTCGTCTTTGGTGGATTAGCAGATCCTTCAAATGTCGGCTTTATCTTTGCAGTGAAAGTGTTACCAATCATCGTCTTTTTCTCCGGTTTAATTTCTGTGCTTTATTACTTAGGTATCATGCAAGCCGTCATCAAAGTGATCGGTGGTGCATTACAAGCGGCATTAGGCACATCAAAAGCAGAATCAATGTCTGCTGCAGCGAACATCTTCGTTGGTCAAACAGAAGCACCGTTAGTGGTTCGTCCTTACATTAAAAACATGACCCAATCTGAATTGTTCGCCATCATGGCGGGTGGTACAGCCTCTATCGCGGGTTCTGTAATGGCGGGTTATGCAGGAATGGGCGTGCCGTTGACTTACTTAATTGCCGCATCTTTCATGGCTGCACCTGCAGGTTTGTTATTTGCTAAAATTTTATTCCCACAAACTGAACAATTTAACGATAAACAACCTGAAACGGATGATAGCGAAAAACCAACCAACGTGCTTGAAGCAATGGCAGGTGGTGCGAGTGCAGGTATGCAATTAGCGTTAAACGTAGGTGCGATGTTAATCGCATTCGTGGGTTTAATCGCTTTAGTTAACGGTATTTTAGGTGGTGTAGGCGGCTGGTTCGGTTACGCTGACTTAACATTACAATCAATCTTTGGTTGGATCTTCAAACCATTAGCGTATTTAATTGGTGTATCTTGGGATGAATCTGCAATTGCGGGTCAAATGATTGGTATGAAATTAGCGGTGAACGAATTCGTGGGTTACTTAGAGTTCGCGAAATATTTACAACCAGATGCAGCAGTTGTATTAAGTGAAAAAACCAAAGCCATCATTACTTTCGCATTATGTGGTTTTGCGAACTTCAGTTCTATCGCAATCTTAATCGGCGGTATTGGTGGTATGGCACCAAATCGTCGCGGTGATGTGGCTCGCTTAGGCTTAAAAGCAGTTATCGCAGGTACATTAGCTAACTTAATGAGTGCAACTATTGCAGGTTTATTCATCGAGTTAAGCGGCGTAGCAATGTAATTAAAATGTGGTGAATTTTGACCGCACTTTATCTCTCAACACCACGAATCGTTCGTGGTGTTGTATTTTAAAGCAGGCGAAAACGTTTGCTTAAATGATTTTTTATTTATCAACAAGAGGAAAAAACAATGACTCCACATATTAACGCTCCTGAAGGCGCATTTGCAGATGTTGTATTAATGCCAGGCGATCCGCTTCGTGCAAAATATATTGCTGAAACATTCTTAGAAGATGCGAAAGAAGTGACTAACGTTCGCAATATGTTGGGTTATACCGGTACTTATAAAGGTCGTCGTATCTCTGTTATGGGTCACGGTATGGGTATCCCATCTTGCTCAATTTATGCGAAAGAATTAATTACTGAATACGGCGTGAAAAAAATTATCCGTGTTGGTTCTTGTGGTGCCGTACGTATGGACGTTAAAGTACGTGATGTTATTATCGGCCTTGGTGCATGTACTGATTCAAAAGTAAACCGTATCCGTTTCAAAGATAACGATTTTGCTGCAATTGCTGATTTTGATATGGCACAAGCAGCGGTTCAAGCCGCGAAAGAAAAAGGTAAGCAAGTTCTCGTAGGGAATCTTTTCTCTGCAGACTTATTCTATACGCCAGATTTCGACATGTTTGATGTGATGGAAAAATACGGCATCTTAGGCGTAGAAATGGAAGCAGCTGGTATCTATGGCGTAGCAGCAGAATATGGTGCAAAAGCACTTTGTATCTGTACCGTTTCAGACCATATTCGTACACACGAACAAACTACAGCAGAAGAACGTCAATTAACCTTCAATGATATGATTGAAATTGCGTTAGAGTCTGTATTAATTGGTGATAAAGCATAATCTGTCTGATTGATAGAATAAAAAGAGCGGTCAATTTGACCGCTCTTTTGTTTTTGAGATTAACTATTTCTCATACCAAATTCGGTTTACATAGAGCACCACTTTGCCAGAGGGTGTTTCCACATGGATTTCATCATCAACGCCTTTCCCGATTAAAGCGCGCGCGACGGGGGAATCAATGGAGATCCAGTTTTTAGCGGGATCGAATTCATCGCAGCCGACAAGGCGATATTGCTTCACTTCACCCTCTTCATCTTCTAGCTCAACCCACGCACCGAAAAACACTTTACCTTCTTGTTTCGGATGGTAATCCACGATTTGTAGCACTTCTAATCGTTTGGAAAGAAAACGCACGCGGCGATCAATTTCACGTAAGCGACGTTTGCCATAAATATATTCTGCGTTTTCACTGCGGTCACCAAGCGCCGCGGCATCTGAAACCGCTTGGGTAACTTTGGGGCGTTCTTCTTTCCACAAAAATTTCAGTTCTTGGTCAAGCGCAAGCCAGCCTTGACGGGTAATGTAATTTGATTTTGCCATAATAAAAATAAAAGAAATTTTTTTGAATTATATTTGAGCCTGTTGTCTAAAACCAGTATTCTATTCCCGTTTTTATCGAATCCTTTAATAACAAAGAAGTATGACAATGTTAAATCAACAAATTAGCCAAATTATTGCGGCAGAATTAACCGTTCAACCCCAACAAATCCTCGCCGCCATTCAATTATTAGATGATGGCAACACCATTCCATTTATTGCCCGTTATCGTAAAGAAGCCACTGGTGGCTTGGATGACACCCAACTTCGTCATTTTGAAACCCGTTTAATTTATTTACGTGAATTAGAAGATCGTCGTCAAACCATCTTGAAATCTATTGAAGAGCAAGGGAAATTGACCGATGAATTGCGTGACAAAATCCATGCGACACAAAGTAAAACTGAATTAGAAGATTTGTATTTGCCATATAAACCAAAACGTCGCACGAAAGGGCAAATTGCGATTGAAGCCGGTCTTGAGCCATTGGCTGATTTACTTTGGAACGAGCCGAAGAATGATCCTGAAACGGCAGCAGATGAATTTGTAGATGCTGATAAAGGTGTAACAGACACCAAAGTCGCACTTGATGGCGCTCGCTATATTTTAATGGAGCGTTTTGCTGAAGATGCGGGCTTATTAGCGAAAGTCCGTGATTATTTAGCGAAAAATGCCGTTATCGTATCCAAAGTGATCGAAGGCAAGGAAACGGAAGGCGCAAAATTCCAAGATTATTTCGACCACCAAGAATTATTGAAAAATGTGCCTTCTCACCGTGCATTAGCCATGTTCCGTGGACGTAATGAGGGCATTTTACAATTAAGCTTAAATGCAGATCCCGATGCAGAAGAGGGAAGTCGTCAAAGTTATTGTGAAGAGATTATTCGTGATTATTTAGATGTCCGTTTCACGGGGCAGCCTGCAGATAAATGGCGTGAGCAAGTGATTGCGTGGACATGGAAAATCAAAGTTTCGTTGCATTTAGAAACGGAATTAATGGCAAGTTTACGTGAAAAAGCAGAAGAAGAGGCCATTGATGTTTTCGCTCGAAATCTGACCGCACTTTTAATGGCGGCACCAGCTGGCGCGAAAAGCACTATGGGCTTGGACCCAGGCTTACGTACAGGTGTTAAAGTCGCCGTAGTAGATAACACAGGTAAATTATTAGATACCACCACCATTTATCCACACACGGGGCGTGAAGCCGAAGCGCAAGTGGCGATTTTCAGCTTAATCCGCAAACATAACGTGGAATTAATTGCCATTGGTAATGGTACGGCTTCTCGTGAAACTGAACGTTTTGCGAAAGAAGTCATTAAAGAAATCAAAGAAAATAAACCACAAACCGTTGTAGTGAGTGAAGCTGGCGCATCGGTTTATTCTGCTTCTGAATTTGCGGCAAATGAATTCCCGAATTTAGATGTCTCTTTACGCGGTGCGGTATCTATCGCCCGTCGTTTACAAGATCCATTGGCGGAATTAGTAAAAATCGAACCGAAAGCTATTGGTGTAGGGCAATATCAACACGATGTAAACCAAACCCAACTTGCGCGTAAACTTGATGCGGTGGTGGAAGACTGTGTAAACGCGGTAGGTGTGGATTTGAATACGGCATCCGCGCCGTTACTTGCTCGCGTGGCAGGGATGACGAAAACCTTAGCGCAAAACATTGTGGAATACCGTGATGAAAATGGTCGTTTTGAAAGCCGTAGCGAATTGAAAAAAGTGCCGCGTTTAGGGCCAAAAGCCTTTGAGCAATGTGCGGGCTTTATGCGTATTGCAGGTGGGAAAAATCCACTTGATGCTTCAGGTGTCCATCCAGAAGCTTACCCAGTGGTGGAAAAAATCTTGCAAGCGACAGCACAATCTATTCAAGATTTAATGGGCAATGCGGGTGTGGTACGTCAGCTTGATGCAAAACAATTCATTGATGAGCAATTTGGTTTACCAACGGTTCAAGATATTTTCAAAGAGTTGGAAAAACCGGGGCGCGATCCGCGTGGTGAATTTAAAACCGCGGTATTCGCAGAGGGCGTGGAAGAAATCACCGATTTAAAACCAGGTATGATTTTAGAAGGTACCGTCACCAATGTGACTAACTTCGGTGCATTTGTGGATATTGGTGTTCACCAAGATGGTTTAGTACATATTTCATCATTAAGCGATAAATTCGTAGAAGATCCACATCAAGTGGTGAAAACGGGCGATATCGTAAAAGTGAAAGTCTTGGAAGTGGATGTGCCGCGTAAACGTATTGCATTGACGATGCGATTAGATGAAAGTGCGGTCAAAAATGACGGCAAATCTGACCGCACTTTAAGCGCAAAACCAAGAAGTAATGCACCTCGTCAAGAGCGTAATCCTAGAGGAAATAGTGCGATGGGTAATGCCTTTGCCGATGCGTTGAAAAATTGGAAAAAATAATTTCGTCATTTAGATGAACATTGTGGCCAAATAGGCGTACAATGAAGGGGATCTGGTCAATCATCCAATCCCCTTTTTTATTTCAACGAAAGGAATATTCTTATGGAAAAAGGTATTCTTGGGCCGCATGAAGGCAAGGAGCTGGAATTAATGTTAAGGGGCGAAAAGCAAGTGGCATTATTCAATCAGGAGCTCGGTATTCCTGACGCCTTTCTCCCTTATCTTGAGCAAGGAATGCTTCATTCAAAAACAGTGCAACGTCATATTAATGATGTTTGCTTAACCGATTTTATTGTCTATTTACCCCAATCTCTTGCACTCGCTGAACAAATGGAAGTACTACTTCCTGCAAGCACGGTGAATGGTTTTGATCCAAAAGTGGAACGTGAAATCGGCCGAATTCTTGGTTACCGAGAAAAAGATATCGAATACTATATTCAGCATTTTCAAGATAATTTAGAAAAGTATCGGCAGCAGTATAGTTAATAGATAAAATAAAAGTGCGGTTGATATTTAAGCAAGATAGGCGTATGTATATGATGAAATCCTTTTAAGGATAGAAATAAATATACGAACGATTAGAGTGAATCCTATATTAGGTGAGAGAAGATGATTATCGGAAATCCAGGGATATATGATAGTAAAGGGAATTTTAATAGCTTTGCTATTCAAATAGATAAGATTTTAGATACAGATAATTTTTCAGTAAATCTGTGTATTGATATGAATATTTACCCAACTCAATTGGCTTATAATAAAGCAAGTTATCTTATTGATTATTTTAATCCTAAATTGGAGATCTTCTCCAATATAAATGATGAGTTATTTTATTTGGATGATAGGGATTTAATGATTAATTTAATGGCAAAGGGATTTGGGTATATATATGCTATTGAGGAATTAATAAAAGACAATAAAATTGATTATCAAGAGTTTATAGATAATGAAGATATTTTTTTAGAAAAATTGAATCTAGTTAAACAGAGTGAAGTGGTAAACCCATATTTATGGGAGATAGACTACATGGAGTATGTAAACAAAGGGTTTTATCCTTTTGTAATAAATAGTTCTAGCGGTTTATCTAAAATAATAGTTGTTTTTAATAAGAATAGAAGTTATGACTTAGATTATATTGAGGATAGATTGTTGCTTTCTAATACAAGATCAAGTCAGAGTGTTGGTTTCTTTGATGAACGATTTTGGGGAGTTAAGGTGTCTTGTGTTAAGAGTGATGAGTTAAGCCTAATAATTAATAAGGTTTACTCTGTGTTGAGTGAGGCTTCTTAATAGAATGTAGACTAGGCATATGGTGCGGTCAAAAACACAAGCGATTTTGACCGCGCTTTTGTTTCCAAAGATGATTATTCTAAGTAAACCTTATAATTCCACATTCACTTTTCTGTAGAAATATCACTATAGATAGCATAACAAGTCAAAGTGGTAAATTAGGTAATTGTTTAATGTATACTAGATCTAAAGGAACTAATATTATTGTTACTAAGGTAAATTAATATGACTAAACCTAAAGCTGCTTTTGTCAGAATTAATAAAGATTTCTTATTGGTTACCTCTTTTATTAGAGGAATGATTGCGATAACAGATCCAGATCAAGATTTTATTTTTAATGAAGTTGATATTTCTGATTTAGATCTAGGAAGGTTAATTAAAGAAAAGCTTAATGAAAGTAAAGAAATTTCGTTCGAAGAGTTTCAGGCTATCTTTAATTCTGAAAAAATGAAAGGACTACAAAAAAATCTCGAAGAAGAGATGAAAAAACGCTATGGATATAAAAATAAAAAATCGATCTATAAGGATATGTCTTTTTTATCTTTAGAACAGGACGCTAGTTTTATAATTATAGCGCCACTTCACCAGGATTCTCTTGGTGGGTACTCAGGAATTTCACTTCCTGACAATTCACCATTAGAATTTAAATATGATAAGAGTATTTCGGATGAAGAATTAGGGAAAGCCATAAGACAAGCCCTGACGTATTGTACGAGTATTTATCGGTAATATATTTCCTCAAAATAAAAGTGCGGTCAAAAACACAAGTGATTTTGACCGCACTTATTATTAGAAGGAAGAATTATTCCGCGTCTTCTTTTGCCCACTCTAATGAGCGTTTCACCGCTTTTTTCCAACCTTTATAACGACGTTCACGTTTTTCTTCGTCATTATCTGGAGTAAAAGTACGTTCTACACGTGCTTTGTCGTGAAGCTCATCTAAATCTTTCCAGAAACCAACGGCAAGACCTGCAAGGTAAGCTGCACCAAGTGCCGTCACTTCTTTCACCACTGGACGTTCTACGTTCACATCTAAAATATCTGCTTGGAATTGCATTAAGAAGTTATTGTTGGTTGCGCCACCATCAACACGTAAATATTGTAAGCGTTGACCTGAGTCAGATTGCATTGCTTCTAACACATCACGGGTTTGGTAAGCGATAGATTCAAGGGTTGCGCGTACAATATGGTTACGGTTAGAACCACGAGAAAGACCGAAAATTGCACCTCGTGCATACGGATCCCAATAAGGTGCACCTAAACCGGTGAAGGCTGGAACAACATACACACCGTTACTGTCAGGGACTTTTTGTGCGAAGTATTCGGAGTCATAGCTGTCATGAACGATTTTGAGTTCATCACGCAACCATTGGATTGAAGCACCTGCGATAAATACCGAACCTTCAAGTGCGTATTCTGGTTCGCCTTTGGCGTTACACGCGATGGTGGTTAATAGGCCATTTTTAGAGGTAATGGCTTTATCACCGGTGTGAAGCAACATAAAGCAGCCTGTACCATAGGTATTTTTTGCTTGGCCTGCGCGAGTGCATAGATGGCCGTAAAGTGCCGCTTGTTGGTCACCCGCGATACCGGCAACAGGAATACGCACACCGCCTTTACCCCCGATGTTGGTTTTGCCATACACTTCGGAAGAATTACGCACTTCAGGCAACATAGAACGTGGAATATTTAATAATTCCAACATTTTGTCATCCCATTTTTTCGTATGGATGTTAAATAACATAGTACGGGATGCGTTGGTGTAATCCGTTACGTGAACACGACCTTGAGTTAATTTCCATACAAGCCAGGTATCCACGGTACCAAATAGAAGCTCGCCACGTTCCGCTTTTTCGCGTGCGCCTTCTACATTGTCTAAAATCCATTTCACTTTTGTACCGGAGAAATACGGATCCACCACTAAACCCGTGGTGTTGCGGATATACTCTTCGTGACCATCCGCTTTAAGTTTGTCTGTAATATCTGCAGTACGACGACATTGCCACACAATTGCGTTATAAACTGGTGTGCCGGTTGATTTTTCCCACACGATGGTGGTTTCACGTTGGTTAGTAATACCAATTGCCGCGATTTCATCTGAGGTAATGCCTGCTTTTGCAACCACTTCGTTTAACGTTGAACTTTGTGTTGCCCAAATTTCCATTGGATTATGTTCCACCCAGCCTGCGCGTGGATAAATTTGTGTAAATTCACGTTGGGCGATTTCGACAACATTCGCATTGTGATCTAATAATACTGCGCGAGAGCTTGTGGTACCTTGGTCCAAAGCGATGATGTATTTTTTGTCTGTCATGGTTCTATTCCTTAGAGTGCTCGGCACTCTCATTAAATGAATGAAGAAATTTTGAGCTTAAACGAACAAATTGCGACCCTAACTTAATTGAATTCGAATCTAATTGGAACAAGCAATGTTGGGTTTTGTGATTAGCATCACAGATTTTTCTCTGAAGATATGCAACCGATTGCGTTAACGCACAAAATAATGTGATCCCTCTCTCATTTTTAGAAAATAGATCGGTTTCATCTATTGAATTAATTGGTTAAAACTAGATAATGAAGCCACTCACTTTGAGTATCTCAATATTTGATCAAACAACGAAACGAATTGCAAAGCAAGATTTCTTTAATGAAATCATTAAGTTAATCATTATTTGGAGATTCTCTTATGAATGCCTATTTTGCAGAATTTTTTGGCACAGCACTTTTAATCCTGTTAGGTAACGGTGTGGTGGCCAACGTATGTTTAAATAAAACGAAAGGGCAAAGTTCTGGTTGGATTGTGATTACTACCGCGTGGGCATTTGCGGTGTATGTGGCGGTTGTTGTAACGGGGCCTTATAGTGGGGCACACTTAAATCCTGCGGTAACACTTGGCGTGGCACTGAAAGGTGCATTTGCTTGGGAACTGGTACCTGGCTATATTGTGGCACAAGTTGTGGGGGGCATGGTTGGTGCGTTGTTGGTTTACATTATGTATAAAGATCACTTTACAGCCACCGAAGAAGAGGGTTTAAAACGTGCTTGTTTCTGTACCGAACCTGCGATTCGTAACTATCCAATCAACTTAGTGAACGAAATCGTAGGCACCTTTGTGCTTGTTTTCGTGATTTTCTACCTTGCGGGGGCAAATATCACTTTACCTGGCACAGCAGAAAGCACACCAATTGGTTTAGGTTCTATCGGGGCATTACCAGTAGCCATTCTAGTTTGGGCAATTGGTTTGAGCTTAGGTGGAACAACCGGTTATGCGATCAACCCAGCTCGAGATCTTGGTCCGCGTTTAACCTTAGGTCTTTTCCTTGGTGGTACATTAAAAACTAAAGCTGACTGGGGATACAGTTGGGTTCCGGTTGTAGGGCCATTTATTGGTGCAGCGTTAGCGGCAGTATTCTACAACGCAATTATGTAATTTATTCAAATAGAAAGAGCGGTCAAAATTCATAATGTTTTTTGACCGCTCTTTTTATATTTAGGGGTTTGATTAAATACAATAATCTTCGAATTCCATTGGCATTTTTGCTTGCAATAAGAATTGTTTGGTGCGCTCTTGCTGTGGATGACTGAAGAATTCAACCGCGGTATTTTGTTCAACAATCTGACCATTTTCCATGAGAATCACACGATCTGCCACATCTTTGGCAAAATTCAATTCATGGGTGACGATAATCATTGTCC
>OBZC01001974.1_pt1 | contig 10046 bp, 8 predicted proteins | sample 1538231 | NCBI WGS metagenome assembly OBZC01 (sample SAMEA2580225, study PRJEB22360) | human gut metagenome | biome: human gut; feature: human-associated habitat; material: faeces | place: Denmark | collected 2008/2010 | reverse complement strand
AATTTCGGAGAAACTTTGCGTCGACAGATTGGAGAAACGTGTGGCGAGCCAGCCGGAAGGGGAGAAGGATTATGAGGTCTATGTCGCTTCCCAAAAGGAGATGAGCCTCACTGCTGCAGGCAAGCGGAAGTGGGTAGAACGAATCCTGTTCCGCTCCATAGTTTTCATCCGCTGTACCGATACCTTACGTAGAAAGGAGATCGTGCACCTTCCATACATCAAACGTTTCATGGTGAACATCGCCGGAGAGAGGCGAGGCGGCATACGTCCCGTGGCCTTCATCCCGGACGATCAGATGGCCAAGCTTCGCCGGATGGTGGGACCTGTTTTGTGATTCGCATAGACTTGCTTGGCTGTGCCAAGGTCAGTATTTCCCGTGATATGCTGGACGTACTACCCTAAATATGTATGAGAACATCTTATAAGAAAGAGGAGGAGCGATCCGGTGTACGCTTGATCGCCCTGCTGGAAAATCATTTACAAGATATTTTGAGTCGTGAGGCGGATAACCGCACGTTCATCCATCTTTATTGCACGGGTCCGTATTGGGTAGCGTTCGAGAGATCCGCTTACTTGTTACACCGTGTATCTCCCCGTGCGATGGTGACCCCGATGCGCCTCACCACCTATCCGTTCCCGATCGTGATGGTCGCATGGACGGTGAAGGAATTGTGGGCTTACAGCCGGACACATCTTTTCCTTCAGGAAGGTGATGATTATGGCCGACTATCTGCCCCGTCCCATTCGCTTGATGGTTATCCAAATACCCTGAAAAAAATATTGAAGCTTTATTGCGCTCCCATATTCAGCATTTATCTAATGTGCATTTTATCTTTTCAGGCAGTGAGCGTCATTTGGTAACGGAGATGTTCCTCTCTTCCGCTCGTCCATTCTATAACAGTACATCGATTTTGGAATTGTATCCTATCGTCGCTGAAGAATACATACCTTTTGTCTGTCATTGGTTTGATGTGTATGAACGGACTATTCGTGAGGAAGATGTATTGGTTATATATCGTTTGTTTGAGGGGAATACATATTATATGCAGAAAACTTTTCATGAAGCTTTTATAAATACCCCTATAGGCAGTAGTTGTACGTTGGATATATTACAGCAGACAGTTGGTGGAGTTTTGGAAGAGGCAGGCGATGGATATCGCCAACTATTGTCCAGAATTCCCGAACGTCAGAAAGAATTGCTGTATGCCATAGCCTCAGCAGGTAAGGCGGAGAAGATTATGAGTGCCGGTTTCATTCGTAAATATTCATTGGTCTCCAGCAGTGCAGTCCAAGCGGCTGCCCGTAAACTGATGAAATTGGATTTGCTGACTGAAGAAGATAATATTTATTTTATCCCGGATATTCTGTTCCGTATGTATCTTCAGCGGCTAAAGAATACGAATATTATCTTCATTCCGTCGTAACTATCCGTATCCACATAAAAAGAAAGAGGCTAACCCCGAAGGATCAGCCTCTTTTATCGCTTTAATAGAAATTCAAATTAAAGTGCACCCACTTCTTTCAAAGCCTCGTTAGTCTTATGAACAGCGGCAGCGCTCTTAGCGAACAACTCTTTCTCCTCAGCTGTCAATTCCAACTCAACGATCTTCTCGATACCGTTCTTGCCAAGGATAACAGGAACACCGATGCAAAGATCAGATTCTCCGTACTCACCTTCCAAGTAAACAGAGCAAGGAACCATCTTGCCTTGGTTGTGGATGATAGACTCAACAACGAATGCTCCAGCAGCACCCGGTGCGTACCAAGCGGAAGTACCTAACAATTTAGTTAATGTAGCGCCACCAACCATTGTGGAAGCAACAACCTCTTGCAATTTCTCTGCGCTTAACAATTTGCTAACAGGAATACCTTTGTAAGTAGCCAAGCGAGCCAACGGAATCATTGTAGTGTCACCGTGACCACCGATTACCATACCCTCAACCTCGTTAGCGTTACAGCCTAGAGCCTGAGACAAGAAATATTTGAAACGAGAGCTATCCAAAGCACCACCCATACCGATGATACGGTTCTTCGGCAAGCCTAAAGACTTCAATGACAAATAAGTCATTGTATCCATCGGGTTAGAGATAACTACCAAGATTGCGTTCGGAGAGTATTTCAAGATGTTTTGAGCTACGCTCTTAACGATACCAGCGTTAACACCGATCAGTTCTTCGCGAGTCATACCCGGTTTACGAGGAATACCAGAAGTGATAACTACAACGTCAGAGTTAGCTGTCTTCTCATAATCGTTTGTGCAACCTACAACCTTTGTATCGAAACCTAGCAATTGAGCGGTCTGCATCATATCCATCGCTTTACCTTCGGATACGCCTTCCTTTACGTCTAGCATTACAACTTCGTCTGCCACTTCATTGAAGGCAAGAACATTTGCGCAAGTAGCGCCTACATTTCCGGCACCAACAACTGTTACTTTTGACATAATAAATAAGTTTTAGTATGTTATTACTTAATAATACGCTATGTTTTTTAACGATGGCAAAGGTACAATCTATTACGGAATAAAGAAATATTTCCGTATATATTTTTGAGGGACATTATTAAATATCGCTAAAGCCTTGTCGAGGCTTCTTGACAACTTGGTACGCTTTTATTTTTAAGATCTTGAGGAAATGTTGTATCTTGGGTGCGAACAAAACTAAACCGAGGGAAGTTTTATTTATATGGGTTATTAATCTTAAATCCAACGTACTTATGAAAGTTTTTATATATATCCGAAAAGTCCTGTTTTTGTTTCTCTGCGGGGCCTTGTCTTTCTCTTACGGCTACGGTCAGGAGCTACCGCTTCTGCTGGATACGATCAAGCCTCTCTTGTCGGACTCCAATTTGATAGATGAGTTGATCACTGTCGGATATGCTACGGGCAATCGTAGTACTTTATCCGGTTCCGTAAACCGGGTGAATGAAGGGGGGATGAATGAGGGATTGATCTCTACACCCTTGGACGCTCTTCGGGGAAGGGTGTCCGGCGTTAGTATCCCGGTTGGAGGAAATAGCGCCGCTGCCTTGGCTGCCGTCCGGGTCCGGGGTACAACTTCCTTGACGGGAGGTAATGATCCGTTGGTGATTATTGATGGGGTTTTTGCCGATCTTAATTTGCTTAGCTCGATCTATCCGGCGGATATCGAGAACTTCACGATCTTGAAAGATGCCTCGGAGACTGCTCAATATGGTTCTCGTGGTGCTTCCGGTGTTATCGAGGTAACGACAAAGAAAGGGCGGCAGGGAGCTTTTAGTATCAGTTATGATGGGAGTTTCGGTGTGGAGGCGGCTTATAAAAGTTTGGATATGTTATCGGCGAATGGTTTCCGGAAACTGGCGGAGGGACGTAATATCGGTATTTTAGATTTAGGGAATAATACGGACTTTCAGGATGAGATTACCCGGTTGGGGTTGGTGCAGAATCATCATATCGCTTTTGGGGGTGGTTCGGAGACTTCCAGTTATCGTGCCTCCTTGGGATTTGTGGAAAGGGAAGGGGTTATCCGAAATACGAACTCACGTAATTTTACGACCAAGTTGAATATTACGCAGCATGCGTTCAATGATCTTCTGGTCTTTGATTTAGGCATATTTGGTTCCTTGCTAAAAAATGCTTATTTAAATGATGTACAGAAGATGTTCTATTCCGCCGCTACTTTCAACCCGACATTTCCGAATCATAAGAATATGGAGACGGGTAGCTGGGATCAAATAACCAACGCTAGCCAGATCACGAACCCTTTGGCCTGGTTGGAGGTGAAGGATGATGATTCGAATGCTCATATAAATACGCACTTAAAACTGGTTTTTAACTTGAGTAAGCATTTAATGTTTACGGCTTTCGGTTCGTATACCTATAATGTAATAGATAACGCCCAATACCTCCCTACTTCGGTTTGGGCGCATGGGCAGGCTTATCGGGGGGAGCGGAAAACAGAATCTTTATTAGGAGATTTCATGTTGGCCTATAAAAAAGACTTTGGTTTGCATCAACTAAATGTATTGGGATTGGCGGAAGCTCAGAAAATGATAACGAGAGGTTTTTATACGACTGCGACGAATTTCAGTACCGATCGTTTTGGTTATGATAATTTACAGGCAGGTGCGGTACGTTTATGGGAGGGGACCGGTTCTTACTATGAGGCTCCTCATCTGGCTTCTTTCCTTGGACGTGTGAATTATATTTATGATGGAAAGTATATCGCTACCGTGAATGCCCGTGCGGATGCCTCTTCGAAAGTGGGGGCCAATAATAAATGGGGTTTTTTCCCTTCGGCTTCTGTCGCTTGGGTGTTGACCGAAGAGGAGTTTATGGAAGGTGTCTCGTGGGTAAGGAATTTAAAGATTCGTTCGGGATATGGCCTATCCGGTAATCAAGACGCGATCGATTCTTACAATTCTTTGCGATTGATGAAACCTAATGGGGTTGTTTCCGTAAATGGTGCGCCCACCGTTACCTTGGGTACGATCCGTAATGCGAATCCGGACTTGAAATGGGAGGTGAAACGTACGTTCAATGCCGGTATCGATGCCGGGTTTTTCGACAATCGTTTTATTCTTGCCGTAGATTATTATAATTCCAAGACGGATGATATGTTGTATTTATACGATGTAAGCGTTCCGCCTTTCGCTTATAATAAAATGTTGGCGAATCTGGGATCGATGCGAAATAGTGGCGTGGAATTGGGTATTGGCGTCACGCCCTTGCGTACGAAAGATATGGAATTGAATATAAACGTAAACGTAACTTTCCAACGGAATAAATTGCTCTCCTTGAGCGGTTACTATAAAGGGGAATATATGTCCGCCCCGGAATATACTAGCATCTCGGATTTAAATGGGGCTGGTTTCCATGGAGGGTATAATCATATCGTTTATCAAATGGTCGGACAGCCTTTGGGTGTTTTTTATTTACCGAAATGTACAGGTTTGGTTTCCGATGGGAACGGCGGCTATAAGTATGAGATTGAGGACTTGAATGGAAACGGGGTGAGTTTGGAGGATGGTGAGGATCGTTATATTGCGGGACAAGCTATGCCGAAAACACTTTTAGGCTCTAATATCAGTTTCCGGTATAAACAATTCGATCTATCAGTACAGATTAACGGAGCCTTTGGGCATAAGATTTATAATGGAACATCGCTAACTTATATGAATATGGATATATTCCCGGATTATAACGTGTTGCGAGAAGCCCCATCCCGGAATATCCAAGATCAGACGGCTACGGATTATTGGTTGGAGAAAGGGGATTATATCAATTTTGATTATTTGACGTTGGGTTGGAACGTGTCTCTTGGTAATTTAAGGAAATATGTAAGAAACGTACGGCTTTCGGTTTCCGTAAATAATTTGGCGACAATTACAGGTTATTCGGGATTGACTCCGATGATAAATAGCTCTATCGTAAATAATACCTTAGGTATAGACGATAAGCGATCTTATCCGGTGGTTCGTTCCTATACGATGGGGTTGAGTTTTAATTTTTAAAAAGGTGTTCGTATGAGAAAGCTTTCTATTTTATCCTATATATTTGCGGGTTTGATGTTATCGTCGTGCGATGGCTATCTGAAAGAGGACCCTCGTGATCAGCTTTATCCGGAGGATGCGTACGATACCCCTCAGAATGTCTATCTGAATACGGTTGCTTCCTTATATAATTATATCGGAGGTTATAGCGATAGCCAAGGATTGCAGGGAACGTACCGGGGTGTCTACGACTTGAATACCTTTACGACTGACGAGGCCATGCTCCCGACTCGTGGCGGCGACTGGTATGACGGCGGTTTCTGGCAAGGTCTCTTCTTGCATAAGTGGGGAACGAATAGTGACGCTATCCAAGCTACTTGGGAATATCTGTATAAAGTAATCGTATTAAGCAATCAATCTTTAGAGATATTAGGCGAGTTGCGGCAAAAAACGGATTATAACGATTTAGATCGGTATGAGGCGGAGGTTCGTGCTTTTCGTGCGATGTATTATTATTATTTAGTCGATATGTTTGGCCGTGTCCCTCTTATCGTTTCTTCTTCCATTCCGGTGAAAGACGTGCGGCAGAGTGACCGGAAAGAGGTCTTTGATTTTGTTGTAAAAGAATTACAAGAATCCCTTTTGTTATTGAGTACGGCGCATAGTAATTCGCCCGGCGATTATTATGGAAGAATTACGAGACCGGTTGTTTATTTCTTATTGGCGAAGTTGGCCTTAAACGCAGAAGTGTTTACGGATAACGACTGGACGGATGGTCTGCGTCCGAATGGACGGGAAATCTATTTTAGGGTAGGCGAGAGGAAGTTGAACGCTTGGCAAACGGTTGTGGCGTACTGTGATTCAATAACAGACTTAAACTATAGCTTATCTCTGAACTATGCGGATAATTTTTCTGTATTTAATGAATCGTCCGGAGAGAATATCTTCACGATTCCGATGGATAAGAACTTATATACGAACCAAATGCAATATCTTTTCCGCTCCCGTCACTATAATCATGCCAAAGCATATGGATTGGGGGGAGAGAACGGCTCTTGCGCTACGATAGAGGCCCTTCGGGTATTTGCGTATGGGACGGACTCGGTCGATACCCGATTTTATGAGAATTATTACGCCGATACGATGTTTGACCTCAATGGTGATACGATTCGGTTAGATAATGGGACTCCTTTGGTGTATTTACCTCTAGAGGTTAGGTTGGATTTGTCTAGGTTGCCTGCCGAGAAAACGGCGGGTGCCCGCATGAAGAAATACGAGATCGATAAGATGGGGACGAAAGATGGAAAGCTATCGGATAATGATATCGTATTATTCCGTTATGCGGATGTCTTGTTAATGAGATCGGAAGCGAAAGTTCGTAATGGAGAGAATGGGGATGAAGAGTTGAATGCCGTTCGTTTCCGTGTGGGAATGTTACCTCGTAAGGCGACATTAGAAAATATTTTGGCTGAGCGTCAACTGGAATTGGCTTGGGAAGGCTGGAGGAGGCAGGATTTGGTGCGTTTTGGAAAGTTTACCCGCCCTTATACGGATCGCCCTCAATTGCCCCATGAATCGAATGGCTATACCACTGTTTTCCCCATTCCCGATAAAGTCCGTTCCTTGAATCCGAACTTGACACAGAATCCGGGGTATTAACTTGAATTTTGGGTGAAAACTAATTCTTTGTTTTCACCCAAAGAGCATATCTTATTCTACATACAATACTAAACCTTTCAGATATTCCCCTTCCGGATGGTAGATATTCACCGGATGATCTGCGGGTTGGGTTAATTGATGTAAGATTCGGACACTACGGCCGGATTGGGCGGCAGCGCTAAATACGGCTAAACGGAAATTATCTTTACTAACTACTTGAGAACAAGAGAAAGTAAACAAGATTCCTCCCGGCTTGATCTTCTCGAAAGCGATCGCATTTAATTTGCGATACCCTTGTAAGGCGTTACGTAGTACATTCTTATGTTTAGCGAACGCAGGAGGGTCCAATATGATTAAATCATAATTACTTCCCATTTTTTCCAAATACTTAAACGCATCTTCCGCATATGCCTCATGACGGGGATCTCCCGGGAAATTCAACTCGACATTCTTTTTCGTCAAAGAAATCGCTTTCGCCGAACTGTCTACGGAATGAACCACCTTAGCGCCTCCTCTCATCGCATAGAAAGAGAAACCGCCCGTATAACAGAACATATTCAATACGGAGCGATCCTTTGCGTAATGCTCCAACAAAGAGCGATTCTCCCGTTGATCCACGAAGAAACCTGTCTTTTGGCCTTTCTGCCAGTCTACACAGAATTTCAGTCCGTTTTCTATAGCGATATCTTCCACTTCGCCTCCGAATAAGTAACCATCTTCGCTACCTAAATTCGCTTTATAAGGTAAAGTCGCTTCCGATTTATAGTAGATGTTTTGTAAAGTATCGCCCAATACCGCTTTCAAAGCCTCTGCGATCTGATGACGGGCATAATGCATTCCTACCGAATGTGCTTGCATAACCGCCGTATGCGCATACATATCGATCACCAATCCTGATAAATTATCGCCTTCGCCGTGAATCAGGCGGAACGTATTATTATTTTCTACCCCAGCCAGCCGCAAGGTCTTTCTGAGTTCGTAAGCAATACGGATACGTTCGATCCAAAAAGCATCGTCGATGGGGATTGGGGTGAAAGATAACACACGTACGGCGATACTGCCGATTTGGTAATGGCCGATCGCCAAAAAACGCTGGTTCGCTCCGTATACCTCTACCAAGTCACCCTCTTCCGGGTCGCCTTCAACAGATTGGATCGCTCCGGAAAATACCCATGGATGGAAACGCAATAGCGATTCTTCTTTCTTAGGCTTGAGAAAAACTTTACAATACTTCATTTATGCTTGATTCAATAAATTATATATTCTTAGGCAAGCCCAAGCATCGAGGGCCGCATATTTCTTTTGTGAGTCTGTCAATACATCTGCCTCCCAATTCGTGAGGCGTTGTCCTTTTGATATTTTTTTTTGGAAAAGTATCGCATATATCTTTTGCAGGCTGGCATCCTCAATGCCGAACTGGCCTACGTAATTCTGTAAATCAAGGAAATTGGCGGGTTCTATATCCGAACGCTTCCGTATCGCCCCGAAATCATCCCGTAAAGATAACCCGATCTTTAAGGTCGAACTGCTTTTCAGGAATTTCTCCAGAGATTCCGGTATACCGATATGATTCAAGCGGAACAAGAAACAAGTATCATCCGTTGATATCTGCATCAATGAGATCTTGTAACGCTGTCCTTTCTTAAAGCTGGGACGGGTCTCCGTATCAAAACCGACGATCGGAAAACGCAGCAAGTACTCTACGGCCTTGTCTGCCTCCTCTTTACTAAGGATCGTAATGATACGTCCCTTGAATTCCTCTACGGTAAGTTTCGCTATTTCCTCTTTAGCAATTGTATGTATAAATTGTTGTATCATTCTTCCTCTTCATTCTTTTCCAAATCCTCATCACCACTGTAACGCACAGCGTGCAACGCTTTCAAGGCATTCAATAATTGCTGTCCCCAGTATTCTTGGAAGTTCGTGCGGCACAAAGCGATAGCCTCTTGCATAACTTCCTCGTTTCCTTGACGGAATAAAGATACGAAATTTCCTGTATCTTGATAGACATCTGCCAAATTCTCGGAAATAAACGCTGCGATAGGAGTATCGCTATACCGCATATCCGCATGAAATGTTTCCAGATAGGAATCTCGTTCGCCAAGCAAACCGGCTATCCGTGAACGAACCGACTCGTACATGTCTTCTGAAACGGAAAGCTCAAGCTCGGTTTCCTCTTCAGATTCCACTTCGGGCAACAGGCTGGCCTTTAAATATAAAAGAGGCAAAAGTTTTGTCGCCTTATCTACGAAGTCGAAAAGCCCGGTATTTCCGGCGGCCTCAACAAAGGTACAATATTCCAGTGCTACCGTAACAAATTCTAGCGTGTTGCGCTCGTATATCGGATTTTCTTCTTTTTCCATGTGCCTGTTCGTCTAATCATTCTTGATAACAATTCGCAAAAATACAACAAAAATCCGTTTTTTTCGTGATAAAGCCCCGAATATTCTTTTTGCTCTTGAGTTCAAAACATCGTTTATGTTAATTTGCTTTTTTTGTGATAAAAACGAACGTATTATTTATGTAAACAGAAAAATGATCTTATATGTTACGTAAAATTAGATTAACACTCGCTGTCATTATCTTTACTATGACCACTCTTTTGTTCCTTGACTTTACGGGGGTAACGCATTGCTGGTTGGGATGGATAGCAAAAATGCAATTCCTGCCGGCCTTATTGGCGGTGAATGTTGGGGTTGTATCGGTATTATTGGTATTAACCTTACTCTTTGGACGTGTCTATTGTTCGGTTATTTGTCCGTTAGGCGTATTTCAAGATGTTGTTTCTTGGATAGCCGGAAAACGCAAAAAGAATCGTTTCTCTTATTCCCCGGCAGTCTCATGGTTACGTTATGGAATGTTAGGAATTTTTATTATCGCTTTTTTAGCGGGTATCGGTTCTCTGGTGGCTCTAT
>OBZC01001969.1_pt1 | contig 10075 bp, 9 predicted proteins | sample 1538231 | NCBI WGS metagenome assembly OBZC01 (sample SAMEA2580225, study PRJEB22360) | human gut metagenome | biome: human gut; feature: human-associated habitat; material: faeces | place: Denmark | collected 2008/2010 | reverse complement strand
GGGCACACTTGTGCCCACGGCTGCCGTGCTAAGCTGCGTGGTGCCGGCGCTCGAGCGCCCGTGGAAGACGGCGCTTTCCCGCACCTGCACGGGGCGCGTGCTCACCGTGGGGCCGGGCCTCAAGACCGGCATGCCCGTGCACTACGACGATCCAGCAGAGATCGGTCCCGACCGCATCGCCGACGCCGTGGCGGCCCGTGCCGTCTACGGCTCTCCGTGCATCGTGATCGACCTGGGCACTACGACCAATATCGAGGTCATCGATGCGCACGGAGCCTTTGTCGGCGGCGTCATCGCGCCGGGTCTGGCACTTGGCGCCCGCTCGCTTTCGGCGGCAGCAGCGCGCCTACCCCAGGTTGAGCCCTCGGCGCCAACGCATGTGATCGGTCGCAACACGCGCGAGGCCATGCGCTCGGGCGTGGTCTTGGGCGAGGTAGCCCGCATCGACGGCATGCTCGACATGGTGCTTGCCGAGATGCGCTCGACCAAGGCAGCGGGCGAGGGCAGCGTGCCCATCGTCATTACCGGCGACGATGCCGAGGCGCTCGCGGCGTTGGTCGGCCACAGCCTGACGGTAGACGACGCACTGACGCTGCGGGGTCTCGCCGAGCTGCACCGCATCAACCAAAAGCCCCGCCGCGTGTAAAAGTGAGGGCGCCGGTGGGACAAACGCCTCCACCTTTCACCTGCTACAATGGGTCAAACTATTGCGATTACGGAGGTGTCTGCCATGTCGGACGATCTTCATCAAACTTCGTCAGGCAAGCGCCTGGACGTCATTAGCTGGGACGAGTTCTTTATGAGCGTGGCCATCGCCGCGCAGCGCCGCAGCAAGGACCCCAACACGCAGGTGGGTGCGTGCATCGCCAACACCAACCACCGCATCCTTTCGGTGGGCTACAACGGTACACCCTCGGCGCTCAACGACGACTTTTTTCCGTGGGGTACGAGCGACGACCCGCTGCAGGACAAGCACAACTACGTGGTCCATGCCGAGGCCAACGCCGTGCTCAACTACCGTGGCTCGCTCAAGGACCTCGAGGGTTCCACGGTCTACGTCACGCTGTTCCCGTGCCACGACTGCGCCAAGATTTTGGCTCAGGTGGGCGTGGGCGAGGTCGTCTACCTGGACAACAAGTACGCCGACACCGATGACGGACGCATCAGCCGCCGCATCCTCGACTCCTGTGGCATCAGCTACCGCCAGGTTATCGTCGATGTTCACATCGGCACCGAGGGGCGGGCTCAGCAGTAGCGCGTGGCAACGCCAGCTGGCAACAAAAGGCAGCCAAAAGAGCCCCGTCCCAAATTGACTACTCGTGAAAGTCGCGTCTGCGCGCATGGACGGCTCGTGAGCGGGTACACGGCTGTAGTAACATAGCTTCTGTCCGCGGGCGTGCCCGCGTTATTGTGAGAAAGGAGCCCCTGTGGCTGTTAACGAAGAGCTGCTTAAGAAGGTTCTTGAAGAGATTCGCCCCAACCTACAGGCCGACGGCGGCGACATGGAGTATATAGGCGTTGATGACGAGGGCGTCGTCAAGCTGGAGCTTCAGGGCGCCTGTGCCGGTTGTCCCATGAGCGCCCTGACGCTTTCCATGGGCATCGAGCGTATCCTCAAGGAGCACGTGCCCGGCGTTACGCGTGTCGAGCAAGTCAATGCTTCCGGCGAGACCGACGACCTGTACGACGAGTACGCGCCGTTCTAAGATGCGAAAGCTGCGGACGGTATACTCCGCATAGACGTTACGCCCAAATATGCGGCTGCGAGCGCAAGGCCCGCGGCCGCATTTGTATGTAGGGAGTAGGAGGGTCGACATGCTCAACGACTTCTACCATATGCTTGATCCTGTCGCGATCTCGGCGGGGCCCATCACGATTTACTGGTATGGTCTGGCCTATGTGGTCGGCGCCCTGCTCACGGCGGTCGTCATGTACCGCACCCAGCATCGCTGGGGCTTTAACATCACGATTGACGACCTGACGAGTGTCGTGGTCGGCGTGGTCTTTGGCCTTATCATTGGCGCCCGCCTGTTCTACGTCATCTTTTACGGCGACGGCTACTACTGGGCGCATCCGCTCGAGATCTTTGCCACCAACGAGGGCGGCATGAGCTTCCATGGCGGCTTGGTGGGCGGCATTATCGGCGGCATCATCGTATGCCGCATGTATAAGCTCGACGCATGGACTTTGGCAGACCTTGCCGTCATAGGCGCGCCGCTGGCCTTGTGCCTGGGCCGTTGTGCCAACTTTGTCAACGGCGAGCTGTGGGGCAAGCCGACCGATCTGCCCTGGGGCGTGATCTTTGGCGGCACCGCGGGCGATATGCCGCGCCATCCCTCCCAGCTCTACGAGGCATTCCTCGAGGGTATTGTGCTCTTTTGCATTCTGCAGGTGCTCAGCCGCAAAAAGCCGCTACTGCCCCAAGGCACGTTTATGGGCGTCTTTGTGATGGGTTACGGCATCGTTCGCTTTTTGATTGAGTTTGTGCGCGTGCCCGATGCACAGCTGGGCTATCTGCTGGGTGGCGTTATCACCATGGGCCAGTTGCTGAGCCTGCCGCTCGTAATCGCGGGCCTGGCGCTCATCATCTTTGCTCGTCGCCGCAACCAACCCCAGCGCGTCTACCTGGACGCCTAGCCACCAAAACCACCACAAAGGGGACAGGCACCTTTGTGGTGGTTCGCTGGGCAACGATGACAGAACCGTAACGTTTCCCCAGATAAAACCTGCCAAAATAAACCTGTCCCTTTTTGGCAAGTTTCTAGAAAGGCTCTTTGGACTGTGAAGGATTCCGATCTCTCCACAACGGCTGCGCGCGACGCTGCCCGCATCGTCTGGTTTAAGCGCTACCCCGCCAAGCAGACGCTCATCGCATTTTTGCTCGCGCTGTTGGCGACCACGGCGTTTTCCATCGATCCCTCCCCGGTGTCGAGCAACGCAGTCTTGGCGATTGACCCCAAAGCCTCGGGCATGTTGTACGTGTGCTACGAGGTGCTCCTCTCGTTTGCCGGCCATACCGACGCGGTCATGCTGCTTGCACTTGTCTGCCTGCTCACCTTGCCGTTTCGCTACGTGTTCTTTGGCCGTGGCGACACCTGGCGTCCATCGATCATTCTGCCGTCGCTGTTCTTCGCCATCTGCATGGTGTTCGGCCGCAGCTACGATCTCACCGACTCGGCCGAGATTGTCCTTGGCGACAAAGCCCGCATCATCTGCGCCTGGATTGGCGGCGCGGGCTGGATGCTCTTGGCGGTCGTTGCCTTCTACCTTGCCTTTGAGTGTCTAGATTGGCTGAGCTCCCGACGCATCCCGTTTTCCGAAGCGCACTTTGGCCGCGTATGGCGTGTGACTCACGCCGTGCTCTCGGTCCATCCCTTTGCCGGGCCCTTCCTGGTGCTTATGATCGCCTGGGCGCCCACGCTCATCGCTTCGCTGCCCGGTCTTTTTATGGGAGATACGGGTGCGCAGATTCGCCAGTGGTTCAACTACCCCAACGGCACGAGTGACTACCTGCGTCTGCTCAATCCCAATGTGTTGCTCAACGGACATCACCCCGTGGTGCACACGGCTATCATCGGTTCGTGCGTCCAGCTGGGGCTTTCACTGTTCAACAGCGCTAACGCGGGCCTCATCATCTATACCTGCGCTCAATTTGTCATCACGGCCGCCTGCATGGCCTATTCCATTTCGTCGCTGCGCAAACTGGGCGTGAGCCTGCCGGTTCGCGGTGCGATCCTGCTGTTCTTTGCGTTTATGCCGATGTTCTCTAACTACGCGGCGTTGCTCACCAAAGACGTGCTCTTTGCCGACGCGTTCTTGGTGCTGCTGGTACAGACCGTCAAGCTCGTGGCATGTGGCTTGTCCCGTCGTGATGCCAATGTCGAGCGAGCGGGCGAGAAAGCCCCCGTGCTCTTTGCGCGCCACGACTGGCTGCTGCTCGCTCTGGGCGCCATGGGTTCCACGTTTCTGCGCAACGGCGGCCTGGTGTTTCCCCTGGCGGCATGCGTAATCGCGGCGGCGTTTTGCGTTTGGGACGTGCATGTGGCTCGTCGTGCAGCCAAGCAGACTGGTGCTGCGCCTTCGGGCGCCATCCCGCGTTTCCGCTGGGTTGGCGTTCTCGCGGTGCTCGCGCTCTGCCTTGCCTCTAATATGTACTTCACCAAGGTCTTTATGCCGGCGCACAACATTACGCCCGGTTCCAAGCGCGAAATCCTCTCGATTCCGTTCCAGCAGACGGCTCGTTTCGTCCAAAAGCACGACGGCCTCAACTCGGGCGTCAACCCCACGGTTAAGGAGGACGGCACCATTGTGGAGGCTCCTTGCGACGGCTTGGTGACCGACGAAGAGCGTGCCGTGATCGACCGTGTGCTCAAGTACGAGAACCTGGGCCGCCGTTACAACCCGGATAAGTCGGACGCCGTCAAAAATTGCTTTAACGAGTATGCCTCGCAGGAGGACATCAAGGCCTATTTTGAGGTGTGGGCCCAGATGTTCAAAAAGGATCCCGAGTGCTATATTTCGGCGCTTATCAATAACTACTATGGTTATTTTTATCCGAGCACGCGCGATGCCTGGGTCTACAGCACGGCGCGCAGTGCCGAGATTATGGCACGCCCCGATAATCTCAAGTACTTCGACTTCCATCCGGTCGATAGCAAGGTTGTGCGCTGGTGCGACCACCTGATCAATCTGTATCGTGTAGCGGTGCAGCGCATCCCGTTTATTTCGCTCACCATGAGCTCGGCCACCTATGTGTGGATCATGATCGCCGTGGTGGTCTACCTGCTGCGTCGTCATTCATGGCGTGCGCTGGCGATCTGGGTGCCGCTGTTGGGCGTGCTTGCCGTGTGCCTGATTGGTCCGTGTAACGGATCGACCTACATGCGCTACCTGTATCCGGTCATCGCCTGCATGCCCTTCGCCATCGGCGCCACCGTCACCCGCAGCGACTTCCTCTGGTTCTAACTTGGTGCATTGGGGGTCAGGTTTCTTTGCACCAAAGGGGTCATCATCACGACGCCTTCATTTTGGGGTTTATCTCGCAGGCCAGTAGGTATATCATAACGACGTTTGTTTATATTGCCCGAGCATCTGCGCTGGGCTTTAGGTCGAAACCGATAGGAGACACGTATGTCCGGACACTCTAAGTGGGCCACAACCAAGCATCGTAAGGGCGCGCAGGACGCCAAGCGTTCCGCCCTCTTCTCCAAGCTGAGCCGCAACATCACCGTTGCTGCCCGTCTCGGCGGCGACCCGCTGCCCGAGAACAACGCCAGCCTCGCCGCTGCCGTTGCCAAGGCCAAGGCTCAGTCCATGCCTAAGGACAAGATCAAGTCCGCTATCGATAAGGCCTTTGGTTCGGGTGCCGATGCCGCCGTCTACGAGAACATCGTGTACGAGGGCTACGGTCCCGCCGGTGTCGCCGTCTACGTTGACTGCCTGACCGACAATCGCAACCGTACTGCCGCCGATGTCCGTTCCGCCTTCTCCCACGCTGGTGGTAACCTGGGCACCTCGGGCTCCGTCGCCTTCCAGTTTGAGCGCAAGGGCCAGATCGTCGTCGCCAAGGAGATCCTGGACGAGAACGCCAAGAAGGAGACCATGATCGCCAACGGTCCTGCCGGTGACGAGGATGAGTTCATGATGGCCATCGCCGAGGCCGGTGGCGAGGACTACGAGGACGCCGGCGAGGAGTGGATCGTCTGGACCGCTGCTAACGACGTCATGGCTGTCTCCAAGGCGCTCGAGGAGCAGGGCGTCCAGGTCAAGGGCTCCGAGACCACCATGGTCCCGACCACCCCGACCGAGGTCTCCGGTACCGACGCCAAGAAGGTCCAGCGCCTCATCGACCGTCTTGAGGAGCTCGACGACGTCCAGGATGTTTACAGCACCATGGACATGACCGACGAGGTCATCGCTGCCCTCGAGGAGGAGTAGCGCCTGCACGGATTGAGCCGTGCATATCTGGGCATAATGAAGCGAGCATGCAAGCCTCGTGGAATAGATGAGCCGGATCCGCGTGCGTAGAGCACCGGACCCGGCTCTTTTATAATGATGTGAACCGTTTTGCATTTCGAGAGCCGAGATTTGAAGGGAGCGCCGCGTGCGCGTACTCAAACGAGCCCTAGCGATCGTGTATCTTGCCGCCACCATCGTGGCGCTGGGTACGCTTGTCTGCCAGTTTTGGGGGCCGTATACGTATCGCTTTATGCTGCTGATGCGCGACCCCATGCCGCGCATTGTCGTGACGGCATGCGGCGGAGTTGTGGCGATCGGCGTGCTGGTAAGCTTCTTCCGCCTGATGTTTGCTCGTCGTGAGCCGTCCTGCGTGCATCCGGCGGGGGAGCGCAATATCGAGGTTACCCTTGCGGCGCTTTCTTCGTGTGCCAGGGCTGCTGCCGAGCGCGACGACCGCGTGATGGTCGAGCATATCGAGGCCCGCGTCCAAGGTTCCGACGATTCGCACGTCCGATTTAAGGTCGAGGCTATCGCGCTTGACGATAAGGACGTGGCATCTCTGGCTACCGCGATGCAACAGCGCATCGAAGAAGCTTGCGACACCATGCTCGGCACGCCGGGTACGACCACGCGCGTCCGTTTTTTGCCGTCCAAGACTACCGTCCAGACCGTGGAGGTTTCCGGTGAGTGATACCAATCAAGATAAGACCGCTCGTACGCCGCGCCTGACGATTGACCAGAGCGCTGCGCCGGCGAGCGAACCTGTTGATTCCAAAGCAGAGGTAACCGAGTTGCAAGACGCGGCAGCCGCGGATTTTGACGAGGCTATGGGTCTCATCAAGGGTACGGGCGCTGCCATCTGGAGCTATGCTGTGCGTCATCCCAACACCACGCTCGGTGCCGTCGCTGGCTTTATCCTTGCCGTGTTGGTGCTCACGCTCGGCCTGTGGGACACGCTCGTCATTGCATTCTTCGTGCTGATCGGCGCCGTGATCGGCCAAATTCGCGACGGCGAAAACGGGATCGTCAACTTCTTCGGCCGTCTGTTTAGCGGCCGCTAATGTGTATTCGACTGTCGCATCCGCGGCAGGCATAAGGAGGAACCATGGCTTTTAATACGAAGGTCGATGTGGCCGATACCGAGCTCGAGGAGAACGAGGCGGCCGTCGCCGAAGCCGAGGATGTGACGCTCGAGGATGAGGCGCTCGTCGAGGCCGAGTCCGCCGATGACGCGGACGAGGATGATGAGGAAACAGACGAGTCCGAGGACTCGCTGACCTATTCCAACGGTGTGATCGAGAAGATCGTTGCCATGGCCACCCGCGAGGTTCCGCACGTTTTGGGCATGAAGGGTAACCTCATGCACTTTGTGCAGGAGCAGTTTGGTGCCGAGAATCTGACCAAGGGCGTGACGGTCGAGGTCACCGATGACAATCGCGTGGTCGTCAACATCTCCGTCATTATCGAGTACGGAGCCTATGCGCCCGCGATCTTCGACGATGTCAAGGCACGTGTCACTGAGCGCCTTGCCGCGATGACCGGCCTTGAGGTGGCGGGCGTCAACCTGCGCATCGAGGACGTCATCACCCCCGAGGAGTACGAGCACCGCACCAACCAGCACGAGTAACCTACCAAAAAGGGATGTTTATTTTGGCAGGTTTTATCTGCGAAAACGTCAAACGGCCGGCCGCACGGATGTATGTGCGGTCGGCCGTTATTTGTATGTCCCCGATGTAGGCATACCGCTCGTCTAACTAGGGGTTGCAATCGTCGTGTTCCGCGTTACCCTAATGGGCGCATTGTTTCCAAATTGTTAACGAGGGGTTGCCGTAATGGCTGACGAGCACGAAACAGAAAGCCAGGCATGGGCGATTGAGGCTGCCGCGGCAGAGGCGGCATCGCGAGCTGCCGAGGAGGTACATCGTCCTCCCGTGGTGCCGATGGAGCGCGTGGTTGATCGCACCGATATCGAGCGCGGCGAGCGTGCCGGCCAAAAGCGTAGCCAGGAGCCAGGCTTCCCGCGCTTTTTCGCCGAGCTCAATCTGGGCCTGATTCTTACGGCTTTTGCCATCGTTGCGTTTAAAACCCCTAATCACTTTGCTTTTGGCGGCACCTCGGGCGTGTCGGTTATTCTGTCCACGCTGTTCCCGACCCTGCCCGTCGGCGTCTTTATGTGGATTATCAACGCGGTTCTCGTCGTTTTGGGCTTTATCTTTTTGGAGCGCAAGGCAATTCTGTGGAGTGTCTTCGCCTCGTTTGCGCTGTCCGCCTATGTTTCGCTTTTCGAGCTCTTTATCCCGACCAGTGTCTCGATGACGGGCGATATGTGGCTCGACCTGTGCTTTGCCGTGATTCTGCCGGCGCTCGGCAGCGCCATCGTCTTTGATATCGGCGCCTCGACGGGTGGCACGGACATCCTCGCTATGATCCTCAAACGCCGTACCACACTCGAGATTGGTCGCGCGCTGTTGCTGGTCGATATCGGCATCGTGACCATCGCGGCCTTTTTGTATGGTCCGCGTATCGGTCTGTATTGCGTGCTCGGCCTGTTTGCCAAGACGCTTGTGGTCGACAAGGCCATCGAGAGCATTCATCTTCGTAAGGTCTGCACGATCATTTGTTCCGAGCCCCTTAAGGTCGAGGAGTTTATCGTCAAGCATCTCAACCGCACGGCGACCATCAGTCGCGGCTACGGTGCCTTCTCGGGCAAGTGCGTGACGGTGATCATGAGCGTGCTGAGCCGTCGCGAGGCCGTGCAGCTGCGCCGTTATGCGCGCGAGGTCGATCCGGGTGCCTTTATCACGATCGTCGACAGCTCCGAGATCGTCGGCAAGGGTTTCCGCGGAACGAACTAACGCGGACGCACTCATCAAACAATCGAAAAGCGCCTCGCGCGTTGCAAATACGTCATCTAAGAGTATTTGTCCCCACATTGGGCGATAATGATGCCAATGACATCGTTTGCGATCCAGGTGATTCGCTCTAGATACGAAGGGATGATTTCGATGTTCTGTTCGCAGTGTGGCGCCCCCATGGGCGATAACGACAAGTTCTGCGGCGTGTGTGGTGCCCCCAATGCCGGTGCTGCAGCTTCCGCCCCTCAGGGTCAGCCTCAGCCTCAGCAGTTTGTTCCTCAACCTGTCGCGAACGCGTCCAAGGGCTGCACGGCTCAGGCGTTTGAGGATATGACCAAGACTCCGGGCGTGCTGCAGCGCGTGTGCCAGATTGCCTTTTTGCCGGCGCTTATCTGTGTCGTGTCGGTACTCGTGCTGTTCATCCCCGTTATCGGCGGTATTGCGGCTGCCATCGGCTTTTTGGCTGCCTACGTGGCGAGCGTGTGCGGTTCGGGCTTTGGCATCGAGTGGGGTCGCGACCTGTCGCTTAAGATCGATGACGGCATGGGTCGTCCGTTGATGCGTTCCACGTCGTTTGGTCTCGGAATCTTTTCGAGCGTTATTTCGGTCGTGCTCGAGGTTATCGCTGCCATTCCCATTATCGGTGTAGTGCTTTCGCTGGTGGAGGGCGTGGTAATTGGCGCCGCGGGCTCGTATTCTTATTACGGCTCTTATGCGCTCGAGGCTGCGCTGTTTGGCTCGCTTGGCCTGCTTGTCCTGGCGCTAATTGCCTCGGCGATTCTGGGTGTCTTCTTTAAGATGTTCGCCGACATTGCCGTGATGCACTTTGCGGTGACCGGGCGCGTCGAGAGCGCGTTTTCGCTCGATAAGGTCTGGGCGGCCTTTAAGCACAACAAGACCAAGCTGTTCTGTGCTTCGTTCCTTCCCGAGTTTTTGACGGGCCTGGTTTCCAACGCCATTACGTGGATCTTGACAGCTGTCTTTGGTGCCATCGCCGGAATTGGCGCGTACGGCTATTACTATCGCCCCACGGGTATCGAGGCGATTGTTACCGCCGGTGGTGTCACGCTCGTATTGTTCCTGGTGCTGATTGCATTCGTCACGGTGTTCCTTACGGTCTTTGGCAAGATGCTCAAGCACCGTGCCGTTGGCTATTGGGCTGCACGTTATGCAAGCGAATGGGCCGATGAGGACAAGGACGACGTTTTGACTTTTGTGCTCCCGGGTGAGAAGAAGCCTGCTCCTGCGGGATTCAATCCCAC
>OBZC01001965.1_pt1 | contig 10095 bp, 10 predicted proteins | sample 1538231 | NCBI WGS metagenome assembly OBZC01 (sample SAMEA2580225, study PRJEB22360) | human gut metagenome | biome: human gut; feature: human-associated habitat; material: faeces | place: Denmark | collected 2008/2010 | reverse complement strand
GAGCCAGTATGCGGCTGTCGAGGCTATGAAAAACGGTGATGAGGATGTTGCACAGATGAGGGAGGAATACAACGGCCGCAGACGATATGTGCTTCACCGCTTTAAGGAGATGGGGCTTAAGTGCTTTGAGCCTTTCGGGGCCTTTTATGCGTTCCCAAGCATCAAGGAGTTTGGCATGACATCCGATGAGTTTGCCACAAAGCTTCTAAATAGCAAGAAGATTGCCGTGGTTCCGGGAACTGCATTCGGAGAGTGCGGTGAGGGCTTTTTACGTATATCATATGCATATTCGCTTGATGATTTAAAGGAGGCGCTCGGCCGCATTGAGGAGTTTGTCACAGAGCTTCGCGCCGGGATGGATAATAAATAGTTTAAATTGACAGGAGACAAAATGGCAAAGCTGAACATAGTGTTACATGAGCCGGAAATTCCGGCAAATACAGGAAATATCGGAAGAACCTGCGTCGCGACAGGCACGAGGCTTCATCTTATAGAGCCGCTTGGATTCTCACTTTCAGAGAAGGCACTAAAGAGAGCCGGAATGGATTACTGGAAGGACCTCGACGTCACCACATATGTGGACTGGGAGGATTTCCTTGAGAGAAATCCGGGCGCAAAGATATATTATGCGACAACAAAGGGCAGACATGTGTACTCTGATGCTCATTTTGAGCCAGACTGCTATATTATGTTTGGCAAGGAAAGCGCAGGCATTCCGGAGGAGATACTAAAGGAGCATCCGGATGAGTGCATCAGGATACCGATGATAGGTGAGACAAGGTCACTTAATCTGTCAAATTCAGTAGCTATCGTGCTCTACGAGGCATTGAGACAGAATAATTTTGATCATATGAGGCTTGAGGGAGAGCTTCATCACCTGAGCTGGGATGACTAAATCAAGCGGCAAAGCGCATATTTTTGGCAGCTATTTGGGCTTTAACAGCTATGATAATTGTAAATACGGTAGATTTTTAGGAAAAAGAAATGGGCATAATTAAAACAAGCAAATTAGTACATGAATTTATACGAAGAGACGAGGAAGGCAATGTAGAGTCAATCACTACAGCACTCGACAACGTAAACCTCGACATAAAAGAGGGACAGTTTATTGCAATCCTCGGTCACAATGGTTCAGGAAAATCAACTCTTGCGAAGCATATCAATGCACTTCTTGCGCCGAGCGACGGCACCATATGGGTGGATGGCATGGATGTGTCAAAGGAAGAGAATGTCATACCTGTCAGGAAAAGTGCAGGTATGGTTTTCCAGAATCCCGACAATCAGATTATCGCCAATGTCGTGGAGGAGGATGTGGGCTTTGGACCTGAGAATATCGGTGTGCCGACAGATGAAATCTGGCAGCGCGTGGACTATGCACTAAGGGCTGTCGGTATGACAAAGTACCGCACACATTCACCGAACAAGCTCTCCGGAGGACAGAAGCAGCGTGTGGCAATCGCGGGAGTTGTGGCAATGGAGCCAAAATGCATAGTATTTGAGCCTCCAGCCATGCTTGACCCAAACGGCCGCAAGGAGGTCATAGCCACAGCACATGAGCTCAATAAGAAAAAGGGCGTGACCATCATTCTCATCACCCATTACATGGAGGAGGTGGTCGGCGCAGACCATGTCTATGTCATGGAAAAGGGCAAGGTGGTCATGGATGGCACACCGCGTGAGATTTTTTCAAGGGTGGACGAGCTGAAGGAGCACAGGCTTGATGTGCCGCAGGTGACACTGGTAGCCGATGAGCTCAAAAAGGCAGGGCTTGATATCCCTGATGGAATCCTGACGAGAGAAGAACTTGTAAATGCGCTTGTTGCGCTGAAAAACAGATAGGCGGGAGAAAATATGTCAATAATTCTAGATCACATAAACTATTGCTACAGTGCCGACTCAGCCTACAAGGTGCAGGCACTTAAGGATGTAAGCCTTGAGATAAATGATGGAGAGTTTATTGGAATAATCGGTCACACCGGTTCGGGAAAATCCACACTTATCCAGCATATGAACGGCCTTTTGAAGGCGACAAGCGGTCATATATACTACAATGGACAGGATATATATGACAATGATTATGATTTAAGCAAGCTGCGTCACAAGGTGGGGATGGTGTTCCAGTATCCGGAGCATCAGCTTTTTGAGACAACCAACTTTGAGGATGTATGCTTTGGACCGAAAAATCAGGGGCTCGATAGAAAAACAGTGGAGCTAAGAGCCTATGAGGCACTGCAGAATGTACATTTTCCGGAGGATCTCTACTATCAGCCGCCGTTTGATTTGTCCGGAGGACAAAAAAGGCGTGTAGCCATAGCAGGAGTACTTGCAATGCACCCTGACGTACTTATACTCGATGAGCCGACAGCGGGACTGGATCCTGCGGGCAGAGATGAGATACTGGGACTGCTTTTACAGATGAAAAAGGATCTGGGTATCACAATCATACTCGTATCACACAGCATGGAGGATGTTGCGGAGTATGTGGATCGCATCATTGTTATGAATTCAGGAGAGGTGATGTTTGACGGAGTGCCGAAGGAGGTATTCTCACACTACAAGGAGCTCGAGGCAGTCGGACTTGCAGCACCGCAGGTCACATATCTGATGCATGATCTGGCGGAAAAGGGTATACCGGTTGACCTTTCGGCAACGACAGTTGCGGAGGCGAGGGACTCAATACTAAAAGCCTTTAAATAGCTCACCAATGCTGACATTTTGATACAAATTATGAGGAAGGAATACAAAAATGATTCGTGATATTACCATAGGCCAGTATTATCCGGCTCAGTCGCCAATACATAAACTGGACCCAAGAGTAAAGCTTTTCGCAACACTTATATATATTATTGCGCTGTTTTCCTACAAGGGAATAGCCGGTGTGCTGTTTATAGTTGCCGCGCTTGCCGCAGTTATAAAGATATCAAAGGTGCCCTTTAAGTTCATGGTAAAGGGACTCAAATCCATTATAATACTGCTGCTTTTTACAGCATGCTTCAGCGTGTTTTTCACACAGGGAGAGTACACAATCTGGGAGTACGGTATACTGCACATTTCTGACACCGGACTGATAAATGCAGCAACCATGATGATACGACTTGTGCTGCTCATTATAGGAACCTCGCTCATGACACTCACCACCACACCAAACCAGCTCACGGACGGTCTTGAGAAATCACTGGGCTTTTTAAACAAAATACATGTTCCGGTGCATGCGATAGCCATGATGATGTCGATAGCGCTTCGTTTTATTCCAATCCTTATTGAGGAGACGGACAAAATAATGAAAGCACAGATGGCAAGAGGAGCTGATTTTGAGCATGGAAATATCATAAAAAGAGCAAAGAGCATGGTGCCTCTTTTAGTGCCGCTTTTCGTATCGGCCTTCAGGCGTGCGGATGACCTCGCAATGGCCATGGAGGCCAGATGCTACAATGGTGGAGAGGGCAGGACAAAGATGAAGCCGCTCGTATATGAAAAGGATGATAAAATAGCATATCTTTTCATATTTGCGTTTTTAGCGGTTGTGATAGTGCTTAGAATCCTTCTGCCGGTGAATCTGGGCAATCTTATTTTCAGATAGTGAAATAGGTAGTGCAGGCAAAACAGGAGAGATATATGCGTGTAAAAATGATTGTAGCCTACGATGGCACAAATTACTGCGGCTGGCAGATACAGCCAAACGGCATAACAATTGAGCAGGTATTAAACGAGCACCTGAGCCGCCTGTTAAAGGAGGATATAAAGGTGACAGGAGCAAGCCGCACCGATGCGGGAGTGCATTCACTTGGAAATGTGTGTATGTTTGACACCAATACCCGCATGCCGGCGGAAAAGATATCGTATGCACTGAATCAGAAGCTGCCGGAGGATATAGTGGTGGTCGATTCCTGTGAGGTAAGCGATGATTTTCATCCACGCTTCTCAAAGAGCCGTAAAACCTATGAATACCGCATTTTAAATGCGAGGTTCAGAAATCCGACACGCAGGCTTGACACATATTTCTATCATTATCCGCTTGACACAGAAAAGATGAGTGAGGCTGCAAAATATCTCATAGGAGAGCATGATTTTGCAAGCTTCTGCTCGGCAAACTCGCAGGCACAGACCACAGTCCGCACGATATATGACTGTACGGTGTCAAAGGCCGGTGACATCATCACAATACGTGTGACAGGAAACGGCTTTTTGTACAATATGGTGCGCATAATCGCAGGAACACTTGTGAAGATAGGTGGAAGCGATATGCCGGCAGATGCGATGAAGGACATAATAGCCGCAACAGACAGGGCAGCAGCAGGTCCTACAGCCCCGGCCCATGGGCTTACAATGATAGGACTCAAGTACGAGTAACAGCTTTAGATTTTTAATATTATATTAAGATTTTTGGAATATCAGTTTTTAGCTTCAATAATAGGCTATAATGTCGTTACAGTTAATACACGGTACGGTAAAAAGAAGCTTGGAGATGAAGACGGTTATGAGATTTACAAAAGTAAAAGAGAAAATTATAAAAAATAAACCCATAAACAGCACAGACGAAGGAAAAGGCAGACATCGTAAGGTAATCCGTATAGGAGCGTTTGCCCTGGTATTTGTCGTGCTGTTTTCGTTTGTCTCGACATTTTTTAAGATGACGGATGCTGTCAATATTGCGACTATAGAGGGGTTTTACAAGGAGCCGAAGAACACAATTGATGTGATGATGATAGGAGCCAGCGAGGTATACGCTGATTACAGCGCAACCGAGGCCTGGAAGAATTATGGATACACATCATACTCGCTTGGGGTATCAGGAGTGCCCGGCAGCCTGTACAAATCAATGCTCAGAGAAGCTCTCACCAGACAGCATCCGAAGGTTGTGGTTTTTGAAGTGAATGGCTTTTTACAAAATGACAGCTATTACGACAGGACGGTAAAGCTGCATAGCTGGATAGACAATATCCATAATGAGGAAAACAGGCTTGATACAATACAAGAGATTGTGCCAAAGGATGAGCAGGATAACTTTAGAAACCCTTTAAAGCTATATCACAGCAATTGGAAGGATATTGACAAATGTGCACACACCTTTGCCACAAGAGTTGGAATGTATTTTGCAAAAACATCATGCATGAAGGGATTTTCATCTATTGCAAAATATTCCGATTGTCCATCAGGCAAGCAGAAAAAGCTCTATTTTACCGACAAGAGCAGAGCGTATATGACTGATCTGCTTGAGTATTGTAAAGCACAGGGGGTGGAAAAGGTGCTTTTTGCGAGGTTCCCTCATGAGAAGGAGGTAAAGAATCCGCAGGTGCTTTGCGACGTGAAGGAGCTGGTGGAGTCTTATGGCTATGATTTTGCGAGCTTTGAAGGCGATAAGGAACTTATCGGAATCAATAGTAGAGATGATTTCTACAATTCAGAGCACCTGAATATAAATGGAAGCCTCAAATTCACTGCATATATGGGAAAATATCTGTCTGATAATTACAGGCTTAATGCAGACCACTCACCGGAGATTCAGAGTGCATGGGGCGAGTGCGCAAGGCGCGCTGACAAGGTGATAAGTGCCTGCGCAAAGGATACGGATCTGAGTCTGGGCAATCATTATTTTGAGATGTCCGTTTATCTGCCTTATAATTTTTCGTCAAGCCTTGCGACAAATAAGGTAGCAGATACGAACAACGATGCAAAGCCTGCAAAGGAGTTAAATACCCCGGTAAAAAAATAGCATGATAGTGTATGGACTTTAAAATAAATACTGCCTGTTAATTAAAGTATGTCTGGCAGTATTACTTTAGAAAATAGATTTGGAGTAAATAAAATGGAACTCATTTCATTAAAATATGCGATATTTGTAATCGTGTTGCTTGTACTATATTATTGCTTTCCGAAGAAATACCGCTGGTATGTGCTTCTGGCGGGAAGCATGGCATACTATGTGATTATATGTAAGTGGTATGTGCTTTTTATCATTTTCACAATATGCACCACCTATGGCTCAACAATATGTATTGACAAGCTGTTAAAGAAGCAGAATGCCATCGTAAAAAGCCATAAGGAGGACTGGGACAGGCAGACCAGAAAGGACTACAAGGAGAAGGGCAGAAAAAAGAGAGTGGCAGTCATGCTTTTTGCGCTGCTTTGCAATTTCGGCATATTGGCATTCCTTAAATATATACCATATGCGGGCGAGCTTGGACTTTTGCTTCCACTTGGCATATCCTTCTACACATTCCAGTCCATGGGCTATGTGATGGATGTATACAGGGAAATTGTCGAGCCTGAAAAGAATTTGCTTAAGGTAGCGCTGTTTGTATCATTTTTCCCACAGATAATACAGGGACCGATTGCGATATATGATAAGCTTGCGGGACAGCTTTACGAGGGACATTCCCTGAGACTTGAAAATCTGCAAAAGGGTGCGCTTCTGGTGCTCTGGGGAGTCATGAAAAAGCTTGTGATAGCAGACCGTGCGGTAAATATCATCAATTTTGTAATGGATAAGCCGATGGATTTTTCGGGCACCTATGTATTTTTTGCGGCAGTAGTGTATGCGCTGCAGCTATATGCGGATTTCTCGGGAGGAATCGATATAGTGCGCGGTATTGCGGAGATGTTTGGCATAACGATGTCAACAAACTTCAATCATCCGTATTTTTCGCGCTCGCTCACTGAGTATTGGCACCGCTGGCATATGACTTTGGGAGACTGGTGCAGAAACTATATCTTCTACCCGCTTTCAATCTCAAAGCGTTTCCTGAACTTTGGCAAATGGCTAAAGCCGAGATTTGGCGCGCATATCAGTAAGGTGCTGCCGGGTTGCATCGCGAGTGTCATCACATTTATCGTCATCGGAGTATGGCATGGTGCCAATATGAAATACCTGTATTTCGGACTCTGGAACGGTATTGTCATCATGCTTGCAGAGCTTTTTGCTCCGGTAAACAAAAAGGTGGCAGGCGGCTTTTTTAAGCTGACCGGTCTCAGGGAAAAGGGCATATTTGCAACGATTGTATCAGTGCTTTGGACCTTTATGCTCATACTGGTAGGCTACTATTTTGACATAGCAGCAAATGCGTCGACTGCATTTCACATGCTTTTTAAATCAGTCACGGATTTCCATATCAGCGAGCTTGGAATAAACAACATCATTTTGAATCTAGGAGCATGCGGACTGGACGAGTACGATATACTTTTACTTATAATATGTACGCTGCTGTGGTTCTTTATCAGCTTCGTTGAGGAAAATAAAAAGCTCGACATGCGCGATTTCATACTTTCAAGAAAGCTGCCGCTTCGCTGGGCGATAATATATCTTGGCATCTTTATAGTAATAATATTCGGTTACTATGGACCGGGAGTGAATCCGGCTGATTTTGTATATATGCAGTTTTAAAATAAAAGTTTAAAGAAAAAGCCGGAAATAAGGGTGAAAAACACTTGACAACAGCCGGTTACGCAAGTATAATATCTAGGTCTGTAAAAGTAGATAAATGGAAGCCAAAGCCCCGGCAACCATTTAGTATAGATAATGATAGTCATCTGAGATGGAACAGAGGACTATAAGATGTCAAAAAGGAAGTGGCGTCCGGACATACGCGATTTCAAGAGGCATCGGCATTAAAAGTAATCGAATCATTTAAGGAGGAAAACCGATGAAAACATTTATGGCTAGTCCTGCTACAATCGACAGAAAATGGTACGTAGTAGACGCTGAAGGTAAGACATTAGGACGTTTAGCATCAGAAGTTGCTAAAGTATTAAGAGGAAAGAATAAAGCAATCTTTACACCACACATTGACACAGGTGATTATGTAATCGTTGTCAATGCTGACAAGGTTAAGGTTACTGGTAAGAAATTAGACCAGAAGATTTACTATCATCACTCAGATTATATCGGTGGTATGAAAGAGACAACATTAAGAGAGATGATGAACAAGCACCCAGAGCGCGTTATCGAGTACGCTGTAAAGGGAATGCTTCCAAAGGGACCTCTTGGACGTCAGATGTATACAAAGTTATTCGTATACGCTGGACCAGATCACAAACATGCAGCTCAGAAGCCTGAGACATTAGAGTTTTAATAGGAGGTAAAGTAAATTGGCTACTACAAAGTATTACGGAACAGGAAGAAGAAAATCATCTGTTGCTAGAGTATATTTAGTACCTGGAACAGGAAAGATTACAATCAATAAAAGAGATATCGATGAGTACCTTGGTCTTGAGACATTAAAGGTAGTTGTTCGCCAGCCATTAGTTGCAACTGAGACAGTTGACAAGTTCGACGTTTTAGTTAACGTTCGTGGTGGTGGATACACAGGACAGGCCGGAGCAATCCGTCACGGAATCGCTCGTGCACTCCTTCAGGTAGATTCAGAGTACAGACCGGTTCTTAAGTCTGCTGGATTCTTAACACGTGATCCACGTATGAAAGAGCGTAAGAAATACGGTCTCAAGGCTGCACGTCGCGCGCCTCAGTTCAGCAAGAGATAATCTGCTGTTCAAACCGTATCAAAATGGTTCAAAAACCCCGGAAAATCAAGGTTTTCCGGGGTTTTACTGTATCTAAACGGGCTGATATAGTTTGACCAAATTTAGCAAAACGAGAGCCGTTTTCACCCAATTTTTAGTGGTCCGCAAGTGGTTAACCGGCCAAAAAGAGGGCAAAAAGAGGGTCAAGTGGTGCCCAAAGTGGTTAACCGAGAGCCGATTTTGTGGGTGTTTTGGGGGCTACTTTTCAGCCCTCTTTCCCCTCGTTTTTGGCTGTGGCAGTTTGGCATAGTTTGACCTAATTTGAATAATTGAATATGAATTTGATACAGCACTCAGTATAAAATGACTGGGTGCTTTTTTCATTTCAGGAACTCGTATTCCGGCGATAGAAAGAGCCGTCACTTCACTGTTAATTTTGAAGTGGCGGCTTTTTCTATTTCCAGAAACAACAGCAACAATCAGAAATGAGGTGAAGTCATGAACACACAAATCATCGCCATCGCCAACCAGAAAGGCGGCGTTGGCAAAACAACAACCTGTGCGAACTTGGGAATAGGTCTGGCACAGGCCGGAAAGAAAGTGCTTCTGATCGACGGGGACCCACAAGGAAGCCTGACAATCAGCTTGGGAAATCCGCAACCGGACAAGCTGCCATTTACACTGTCGGATGCAATGGGCAAAATTCTGATGGATCAGCCTATACGCCCCGGAGAAGGTATTCTGCATCATGCAGAAGGCGTTGACCTGATGCCTGCGGATATTCAGCTTTCCGGTATGGAGGTTTCTCTGGTAAACGCCATGAGCCGTGAAACGATTTTACGGCAATATCTGGACACACTGAAGGGACAATATTCCCATATCCTGATTGACTGTCAGCCCTCGTTGGGGATGCTTACAGTCAATGCGCTGGCTGCTGCGAACAGGATCATAATTCCCGTTCAGGCAGAGTATCTGCCCGCCAAAGGACTGGAACAGCTTTTATCTACGGTCAGCAAGGTAAAACGGCAGATCAATCCAAAGCTCCAGATTGACGGTATCCTGCTGACGATGGTGGATAACCGCACCAACTTTGCCAAAGAGATTGCTGCTTTGCTGCGGGACACCTATGGAAGTAAAATCAAAGTCTTTGGAACGGAGATTCCACACTCTGTCCGTGCAAAGGAAATTAGCGCAGAGGGAAAAAGCATTTTCGTCCATGACCCTGGCGGTAAGGTGGCAGAGGGGTATCGAAATCTGACGAAGGAGGTGTTGAAACTTGAAAAGCAGCGCGAAAAAAATAGAGCTGGCATCGGTAGATGATCTGTTCTCCACCGAAGAAGGCCGCCAGGATGCAAAGCTGGAAAAGATTCAGGAAATTCCGTTGTCTGAACTGCATCCGTTTAAGAACCACCCATTCAAAGTCAGGGATGACGAAGCCATGATGGAGACTGCTGACAGTATCAAGCAGTATGGCGTTCTGGTTCCGGCCATTGCCCGACCGGACCAGGAGGGCGGTTATGAGCTGGTAGCCGGACACAGGCGGCACAGAGCCAGTGAACTGGCAGAAAAGGAGACCATGCCGGTCATTGTTCGGGATTTGGATGATGATGCCGCCACGATCATTATGGTTGACAGCAA
>OBZC01001961.1_pt1 | contig 10121 bp, 8 predicted proteins | sample 1538231 | NCBI WGS metagenome assembly OBZC01 (sample SAMEA2580225, study PRJEB22360) | human gut metagenome | biome: human gut; feature: human-associated habitat; material: faeces | place: Denmark | collected 2008/2010 | reverse complement strand
GGACGAGGCCGGCGAGCTCAACGTTCCGCCGACCCTGATCAGCTTCGCTGTCGCCGTGGGCAAGGCGGCCCGCGCCGTCTCCCCCGAGTTCAAGGGTCTCACACATCGCGTCGTCCGTATCGCCCCCGCCACCTATGGCGAGGACTACCGTCCCGATGCCCAGCAGCTGCTCGCCGCATTTGACGCCGTCGAGGCGCTCACCGCCACCGGCGACGCCCTGGCCGTCTCCACGCCCGGCTACGGCTGCGGCGCCGAGAGCCTCTTTAAGATGTGCGTCGGCAACCAAATCGGTATCGAGCTTGCTGAGGATGTGGACGTGGAGAGCCTCTTCACCCCGCTCTATGGCAGCTTTATCGTCGAGCTCGCCGAGGATGCCGAGCTGCCCGAGGTCGCTGACGGCGTTGTCGTCGAGCCCCTGGGCACCACTGTCGAGGGCTATGTCATCGACACCGGCTCCGAGGTCATTGAGCTCGCCGAGCTCCAGGAGGCCTGGGAGAGCGGCATCGAGGGCGTCTTTGCCTACCGCAGCGCCGGCGAGACCCCCGAGGTCGAGACCATCGACTTCCGTGCCAAGGACATCCATGTGTACAGCGGTGCCAAGATCGCCCGTCCGCGCGTGATTATCCCCGTGTTCCCCGGTAACAACTGCGAGTACGATAGCGCCCGCGCTTTCCGCGCCGCCGGTGCCGAGGCCGACACCTTCGTGATCAACAACCTCACACCCGAGGCCGTCGCCGAGAGCACCCACGAGCTTGCCCGCCGCATCCGTGCAAGCCAGATTGTCATGATCCCCGGCGGCTTCTCGGGCGGTGACGAGCCCGATGGCTCCGCCAAGTTCATCACGGCGTTCTTCCGCGCTCCCGAGGTCACCGAGGCAGTCCGTGACCTGCTCAAGGCCCGCGACGGCCTGATGCTGGGCATCTGCAACGGCTTCCAGGCCCTGGTCAAGCTCGGCCTGGTGCCCTACGGCGACATCGTCGACGCCACGCCCGATGCGCCCACGTTGACGTTCAACACCATCGGTCGCCACCAGAGCCGTCTGGTGCGCACCCGTATCTCGTCCAACCTGTCCCCCTGGCTGTCGCAGTGCAGCCTCGACGACCCCTACACCGTCGCCATCAGCCACGGCGAGGGCCGCTTTGTCGCCAACGATGAAGTGCTTGCCCAGTTCATCGCCAACGGTCAGGTCGCCACGCAGTACGTGGGCGAAGACGGCAAGCCCAGCATGGATCTTTCCGTCAACCCCAACGGCTCCGCACTCGCCATCGAGGGCATCACGAGCCCCGACGGCCGCGTCCTGGGCAAGATGGGCCATGCCGAGCGTCGCGGCGACAACCTGTACCGCAACGTGCCCGAGCATGTCCCCGGCGACAAGTTCATGCCGATCTTTGAGAGCGGCGTAGCCTACTTCGCCTAAACCTTTCCCATCGGGTACAATCCCTTCGGGTAACAACACCCGCCACCGACACATCCGGTGGCGGGTTCTTTTTTGCTTCGCGCATGTAGGAAGGACATCATGGAAAGCCGCAAGCCGTATCTCGCCACCCTGCCCGGACTCATCCTGGGCTGTCTCGTCTGCTGTGCGCTCTGGGGGTCGGCTTTCCCCTGCATCAAGATCGGTTACGGACTCTTTGGCATCCCCGCTCACGATAGCGCCTCACAGCTGCTCTTTGCGGGCTTGCGCTTCACGTTTGCCGGCGCCCTGGTTATCGTTGGGATGAGTGCGGCCCAACGCCGCCCCCTCATTCCGCAGGCTCCTGACATCAAGCCCATCTTTGTCTTGTCGCTCTTCCAGACTATCGGGCAGTACTTCTTTTTCTACCTAGGTCTCTCGCGCGCCAGCGCCATGTCGAGCTCCATCATCGAGGCCAGCGCCAACTTCCTAGCCATCCTCTTTGCCGCCCTGGCGTTTCGCACCGAAAAGCTCAATGCGGCCAAGGTGCTCGGCTGTGTGTTGGGCTTTGCAGGCGTCGCGCTCGTCAACCTTTCGGGCGCGGATGGCACCTTTGGCTTTACGCTCGACGGCGAGGGCTTTATCCTGGCCTCCACCGTCGCGGGCGCCCTTTCGACCTGCCTCATTGGCATGTTCTCGCGCGAGCACGACGGCGTCTTGCTTGCCGGGTGGCAGTTCTTGGTCGGCGGCGTGGTCCTTACCGCCATCGGGTTTTTGATGGGCGGTACGTTGTCCCCCACCGAAATCGCCCCCGCCATCGCGCTCATCATTTATATGGCACTCATTTCCGCCGTCGCGTACTCGCTGTGGTCCCGCCTGCTCGCCGTCAACCCCGTCAGCCGCGTGTCGGTCTTTGGCTTTATGAACCCGGTCTTTGGTGTGTTGCTGAGCGCACTGCTGCTCGGCGAGGGCGCTGGCACGAGCCCCGTTACCGTCATCGTTGTCCTGCTATTGGTCTGCGGCGGCATCATCATCGTCAACAGGCCCAAAAAGGCCTAACGAACTGCCCTTATTTAGCAGAGGGGATTCACATACTTTAGCTTAATGGAGCACATCGGTGAGCTGAGGGCCGCCACGCACGCCAGCGTTCGCCCCTTTTTTCTAGCGTATCTGGACGCCGGCTTTCTTTTTCTCGGCCTTGACGCGGTAGAGCTCCGCGTCGGCAGTGCGAAGCAAGTCTTGCCAGGTATCGACGCCATCACCAACACGTGCGTAGCCGATGGACATCCGCAACAGATACGGAACCTCGGCGCGCGCGAGCTCGTCGTTGATTGTCGTGCACAGATGCATGATATCCTGCTCCGCCGTCGCCTTTTGAAGCACCACGAACTCATCGCCGCCATAACGTGCGATAAAGCCACTAGACGCCGAGCAGACTTCTTTGAGCGCAGCGGAGATGACCTGAAGCGCATGGTCGCCCTCAACATGTCCATAGCGATCGTTGATCTGCTTAAAGCCGTCAGCGTCCATCATAAGCAGATATACATCTTCGGCCTGATCAACATTTGAGAAGAGCGACAGCATATAGGTCTCAAAACGGTTGCGATTGTTGAGGCCAGTCAACGGGTCGGTCGAGATGAGCTGCTCCTGGTAGATGATATAGAGCAGCAACATGCTAATCATTATGCCGACACAAAGGCCGGGCACCGAGTATACGACCTGAAAGGTACCGCCCACCAGGGCCGGAATGGCGAAAAATGCCAAGGTTCGATAGATGGCCTTCGTCTGCAGACTCTCGACCCTGCGAGATTGCACAAACGCATGCAGGGACGTATGAATGACGTAACAGTAGCTGACGATGGGCTGGATCATATAGGCAAAGCCGCGACGATACACACCCTGCGAATCGATATAGAACAGGGCGTGCGTCCAGTAACTGGTAAACGCCAGCACGACCACCAGAGCCGTAGGCAACGCTACAAGCACCACCCTATAGCGCGAGGTCAAAAGGCGAGAACCCTGCACCGTCTCGGAATAGATAAACCAAATGAGACACGCGACGGCAAAGAGCGAAAACGAAACCGCGTTAGAAATCCAGTTGGCAGCAATGCCCAACGTGCCGTCCACACCGTCCGAAAGCGTCCAGATCATATCGAATAATATGTACGCGGCCGAGGTGTAGCCAAGCATGCTAAACAATAGCTGCTGGGTGCTCGAGAACAAGGAGCGACGACTTCGCACGGCAAGCCCGATAAGAACAATCATGCATAGCACGAATATCTCAATCTTGAGTGCCTTAACCACTAACCGCCATCCCCTCAATATCCAAGTGGTCTGAATCGGCCAATTCGAATCTGGGCAACAAACACCCCTACCCGCAGGGGTAAGGGGAATAATAGCAGAGCGCCCGAACGTCACTGCAAGACAGCTCTCGTTCGGGCGCTCAAACGGCGCGAGTTGCACGCCGGAATCAATTATCGGTAACGGGCGTTACTCACCGTCGATATCGGTTGCGACAGCCTCCTCGATGGCCTCGACGCCAGCAGGCGACAGGTCTTCCTTACCCTGACAGAACTTCTTGTCGACCCAGCCGGTCAGAATCGGAGCCATGATCGCCGTGATGATAACGGCGGTGGCGATCTGGGCGTACGCAGTGGGCGCAAGTTCGGCGTAGCGCGGTGCGACTTCGGCGAGAGCAACCGGTGTGGTCATGGCCGTGCCGGCGATGGTGGAACAAGCCACGGCAGCTTTGCCGTTACCACCGCACAGGCGCTCGAACGCAAAGGTGATGGGACCGACAATAAACAGCGTGACAAGGCCCAGCAAGATGCCGGAAATACCGCCGGTGATAAAGCTCGACAGGCTCATGGACGCACCGAGCTGAAATCCGATGACGGCGATCGCGGGATTGGCGCCGGGAACCAGCAGGTTCTTGATGAACGGGAAGAGGTTGCCCAGAACCATGCCGATAACGAGCGGCAAAATGGAGCCGATGATGGTACCGACAGGGATGTTGGCGAGACCCGAAACGCCCAGGATGATCATGGTGACGGCGGGGCCGGCCGTAAAGAACAGGATACCCACGGCGCCCTGCTCGGACTCATCGCCGAACTCGCCCATGATGCCCGTATAGAGCGCCATGTTGCAAAACGTGATGCCGCCGATGATGGAAACCGAGCTCAGGCCCAAAAGGTTGTCGTTAAAGAAATACGCAGCGCCCAGACCCAGCGCAGCCGCCACCACAAGCTTAGGAATCAGTACGACGATGCCGGTCTTGATGGCACCCGGTGTGGACTTAAAGCTGATGCCGGCGCCCACAAACAGCAAGATCGCGGCGACGATGGTGTTGGAGCCGCCGCGGCAGGCAGCCGTAAAGAAGCCGCCGATCTCGAAAACCTGCGGGCAGAAGGTATTGAGCAAAAGGCCGACGATCATCGGGTAGATCATGATGTCACCCGGAATGCGCGGTACTTTGAATTTCTTTTGCTCGTTGGCGTTCACTTCCTGTGCCATGAAACCCCCATTTCCGCTGACGCGGAACAAAAGCCCACGTCATACTTTGCTACAGTAAAGTTTGACCATGGTACCAGAAGAAATAGACCGCCTCGGTGAGAAATTGGATTCGTTGGCCAGGATGATAACGCGTCCTGCTCTTATACGAGGCTCAAAACGATATAGAGCACGATGCCCGAGACACAGCACCATAGCATCGACTTTGTCTTGATTGCCACCGCCACGACGCAGGAAGTGACGCCGCCAGCCGCGATCCAGGAAATAAAGCCCTGCCACAAGCCGGCGTCAAAAGCGCCAGGGCTTATCAAATCGTTAGCAACCAGCGCCGCGAAGGCGGCGGGCGGAATATAACCCAAGGCCTCGGTAACGCGGGGCGACAGCGTTCTCCCGCGCAAGGCGAACGCCGGGGCAATGCGGAAAAATGCGATGGCCGCCCACGACGACAGCCACAGGACCAAAAACTCATTCACGGGCATCGCGAGCACCCCTTCCTTCGGCGAGAGCATCGCACGCAAGCGCCGCGACAACGCCGACGAGCACGCTTGCCGGCACGGCGATATTCGTCCACCCCAAGAACTTGCATATGGCGACGGACACCGCAGCCAAACTGGCAGCTACGACATTGCCGCGCGACAACCTCTGCGAAAAGAGCAGGCAGATAAAAAGCGATGTGCAGACAAAACCCGCAATAGCGGTGGGAACATCGACAACGGCGCCGACGATGGCGCCCGTCGTACACGAAACGCCCCATGTTGCGATGAGGATCACGTTGAGCACAAAGGACTCGAGCGGACCCCAATCCTCCCCTTTAACCAACTTGGCAAGCGAAATGCCGTATGCCTCCTCGGTAAGTGTCGCGGCAACAGCCAGCGTCTGACGCTTCGAAGCACCCCTCAAATGCGGTGCGATCGATGCCGAGTAAAGCGCAAAGCGCGAGGAGATTGCGGCGACGCTCGCGACGATCGATGCTGCAGGCACACCTGCCAGCCACAGATTGCAGATCATAAACTGCCCGCTGCCCGTCACGAACGTGCTGCTCAGGGCAAAAACCATCCAGGGTTCCATTCCCGTCTGCGCCATAATCATTCCGCACGGCGCGGCTATCGCAACATAGGTAAGCATCACCGGCCAGACGGTTTTAACGATTTTGAGCACCATAGCATTCCTCGTCCCGACAAGATTTCCGAGCCGCATTCAACGACGCGGCAGAATCATCGCCCGATGGTAACCGAGTTCACCTACAATTGCCCCCGGATCGAAAGACACAGAAAGACACAACTTTTTAGGAAGTCATTATGACAGCTATCGATCGAACGCGGGCTGCCGCGGCCTTCAAGACCTACACCGATGCCTACGATGCCGCCAATCCGCGTATCGCGCTCAAAATCGAGCATACATACCACGTTGCCGAGGCATGCGATGCCGTGGCACGCGAACAGGGCTGGTCACCGCAGGACATTGACCTGGCGTGGCTTTGTGGGCTGTTGCACGATATGGGCCGCTTTGAGCAGCTGCGACGCTGGGATACGTTTAATGATGCCGAAAGCGTGAGCCATGCGGCGTTGGGCGTCGAGGTCCTCTTTGGCGAAACACCTGCAGATGCGCCCGCGGCAACAAGTATCCGCGACTTTATCGACGATCCGGTAGAAGACGAACTCATTCGAGCGAGCATTGCCTATCACAGCGATTTCCGTCTGCCCGCGCAGCTCGACGAGCGCACGCGGCGCTTCTGCGATATCGTGCGCGATGGCGACAAGATCGACATCATGCGCACCATCGCCGACAGTACCGTCGACACCATCCTCAAAGTGAATGAGGACGCGTTTCTTGCCAGCCACTTCTCGGTACCAACGCTGGCCGCCTTTGACGAGCACCGCTGCGTCACGCGCGATGAGCGCGATGAGCCCGCGGACTACTTGGTGGGGCTTATCTGCTTTATGTTTGAGCTCGTCTATCCGGCAAGCCGCGCGCTGGCGCGCGAGCAGGGCGATATCTACCGCCTGCTCGACGAACCCTTTGGCATTGTGCGCCCCTTTACCGATCCCGCCACGCAAGCGACCTGGGAACGCCTAAAGAAAGAGATGCGAGCCTGGCTGGCCGGCGCCTAGCGCCCGAGCTGGGCCAGAAGCTCTTCGACGACTTCGACGGCATCGCCGACAACTTTGTACTGTGCAGCGCCGAAGATGGGGGCATCTGGGTCCTCGTTGACGGCGACGATGCACTCCGCGCCGCCGATGCCGGCTAGGTGCTGGATAGCACCCGAAACGCCAATGCTCACGAGGAGCTTAGGCGAAACCGACACGCCGGTCTGACCGATCTGGTGGCGGTACTCCAGCCAACCCGCCTCCACGACGGGACGCGTGCAACCAAGCTCGGCACCCAGCGCATCGGCGAGTTTTCGCATCAAGGGTAGGTTTTTCTTGGAGCCAATACCGCGACCCACAACAACTAGACGCTCGGCATCGGCAATCGAAGCCTGCTGGCCCCATTCCTCGGCGGGAATCGAAATCTCGACACGAGCCTTGGCGTCTTCCGCAAGAAATACCTGGACAATCGTTCCGGAGCGGCTATAGTCAAAGTCGGGCGCCTTAAAGATGCCGGGACGCACCGTTGCCATCTGAGGGCGGTGGTTGGGGCAAATGATGGTGGCCATCAAGTTGCCGCCAAACGCCGGACGCGTCTGTTGCAGCAGGCCCGTCTCCGTATCCATCGAAAGCACGGTGCAGTCGGCCGTAAGGCCCGTCCGCAGGCGCGCGGCAACGCCAGGCGCCAGCTCGCGGCCAAAAGCGGTCGCACCGTACAGAATGGCTTCGGGCTTGCGCTCGGCTACCAAATCGCAGATGAGGCGAGCATAGACTTCCGCGTCGTTCTGACGCAGGCGCTCGTCACGACAGATCAGAACTTCGTCCGCGCCGACGCAAACCAGATGCTCCAGGTCCCCGAGCGAGCCCTCGGGACCCATGCCGACCAGCGCCACCAGGCGACAGCCGCGTGCATCGGCAAGCTCGCGGCCCTTGCCCATGAGCTCGAAGGCCACGGATGCCACGGCATCGCACTCGTCAGTTTGCACGAAGACCCAAATGTCTCGATATGCGTCAAGGTCTACCGCACCGGTGGTCTCATCGCGCTCGATTGAGATGGCGTTGACGGGGCAGGCGTCGACGCACCCGCCGCACAGGATGCAGCCGTCGGTTACGTGGGCACAGCGATTGGGGCGCTCGCCCTCCACCGCAATACCGCCCGAGGCGCAGGCGCGAACGCAGCGACCGCAGCCAATACAGGCTTCGCTATCGATAATCAGTCCGCTCATCTATGCCATCTCCTCGATAATCTTGGCGAGTATTGCCGCCTGCTCGGACGCCGTGCCCTCAACAGCCTCACACGTTTGATCGCGATCGGGCACAAACGAGCGCACGACCTGCGTCGGCGAACCGGCAAGACCGCAACACGAGGGGTCGGCGTTCACATCGGCAGCACCGGCCACGCGCACGTCCGCTTCCTCGGCCGCGCGAATACCGGCAATACTCGGCATACGCAGCTGGCCAATCTCCTTGGCAGTCGTCATCACGCACGGCATCTCCAGATAGACCGTCTCCTCACCGGCGTCGCAACCGTGAACGAGTGAAAGCGCGCCGCACGTCGTAAAGCCCGCGCTCTGCACGCAGCTCACATCGGTCACGCAGGGAATCTCGAAGGCGCCAGCCAGCTCGGGACCAATCTGGGCAGTATCGCCATCCACCGCCATCTTGCCACAGATGAGCAGGTCGAAATCCTCGTCGAGCGCCTCGATGCCGCATTTGAGAGCATAGGTGGTCGCCAACGTGTCCGCGCCCGCAAAAGCACGGTCGGTCAGCAGCAGCGCGTCATCGGCGCCGCGGGCAATGCAGTCGCGCAGCAGCGATTCGGTTGCAGGGATGCCCATCGACACCACCGTCACGCGTACATCCATGCCAAAGCCGATAAAGTCGTCCTTGAGCGCCAGCGCGCATTCGAGGGCACTTGCATCGAAGGGATTAATGACCGCCTGCCTGCCATCACGCACGATGGTATTGGTTTTGGGGTCCATCTTGACCTCAGTGCTTCCCGGCACCGCCTTGACGCACACTACCATATGGAATTCGCTCATCTTCACGCGCCCCCTTTCTGGACGAGTTCATCCAAGAGCTTCTCCGAAAATAGGTTGCCGCGGCCGAGCTGCCCGGCAGGGTCGAGCTGCAGCTTGAGTCGAGCCGATTCGACCATGGCCTCGTGGCCGTACATCGTCTCCAAAAAGCCTGCTTTGATCTTGCCGACGCCGTGCTCGGCAGAGACGGCGCCGCCCATAGCCGTTACCTCCGCAGCCCACTGGGCAAACAGCTCGCCACCGCGACGGTAGTCTTGCACATCGCGCGGCAGAATGTTCACATGCAGATGGTTGTTGCCGATATGTCCCCAGGCGGCAGACTCAAGCCCGCTTTCGGCCAACGTGCGGCGATAGAGGGCAACGACATCGGCCAGGCGCGTGTTGGGCACCGACATATCCGACCCCAGCTTGGTAATGGTGGGGTCGGTGCGGCGACGCTCGTCGATGAGCATGTTGACACTCTCGGGGACGGCGTGGCGGAAGAACCGCTGGCATTCGCGATCGACCTCGGTGCGCGCAACCCAAGTCGTGTCGTCGCGGCCGCCCGCAAGCTCCAAAACCCATCCCAAGTGGTACAGCTCCTCGGTCGCCTGCGCCTCGTCGTCGCAGTCGAGCTCCACATAGACACAGACCTTTGCCTCATCGTCGAGTGCCGGCAGCGAGGCAAACGCGGTCGACTGCTCGCGCTGGCGGCGAAGAATATCCAAGGCGCCGGCATCGAAATACTCGATAGCGGCGGCATGGGACAGCACGGGGCGCACGGAATCGGTAAAAGACACCGCCTTGTCCTCGCTGTCGAAGAAGCAGCTCACGCCCCATACGACCGAAGGTGCCGCCTGCAGGGCGATCTCGAGCTCGGTAATGACGCCGAGTGTGCCGCACGCACCGATAAAAAGATCGATGGCGTCCATGTCGTCCGAAACGAAATAGCCCGACGCGTTTTTGGTCTTGGGCATGGTATAGCCGGGAAGATCAAGCTCGAGCGCGCGACCCCCTGCCGTCACGAGCGACAAGCGGCGTGCGTCAGCGTGCGCCCGACCTCGATGAAGCTCGAGCAGGTCGCCATCCGCCAGTGCCACGTGAAGCCCCGTA
>OBZC01001957.1_pt1 | contig 10127 bp, 10 predicted proteins | sample 1538231 | NCBI WGS metagenome assembly OBZC01 (sample SAMEA2580225, study PRJEB22360) | human gut metagenome | biome: human gut; feature: human-associated habitat; material: faeces | place: Denmark | collected 2008/2010 | reverse complement strand
GTACGCCGCCGCCCGCCATCGAGCAGAGTTTTACACCTAATTGGGGATAAAACAGCTCATGGCTGGCGGCGGTGTTGCCCTGATTGGCATCACCCTGATCCCCCTGCTGAGCGGTCTGTTCGGCTAATCTTTTCCGGGCGGCGATTGCCGCCCCGTACATATTTACTTGCAAGTGTTTCCAGCCCCTCCGTGGCAAACGGATTCTTATCACAAGAGGAAACGCATTGCAAATCGAATATTCACCTTTATTCTGAAAGGACGGTGCTATTATGCAGATTCTGACTCACCTTATTTTTCTGCTCAACCTGCTCAAGACCCTTATCAACCATTTTTCCTGATGGGTGGTGGCGCTGAGTGGAAACAGTTCTCAAAGCGATCTCCGATTGGATCAAGTCACTGCTGACAGCGGCGATCATGTCCAATCTCTCCGGCTTGTTTGATGACGTCAACACCCAAGTGGGCAACATCGCACAGCAGGTCGGCACCAAACCATCCAATTTTGAACCGCGCGTTTTCGCTATGATTGAGGCGTTGTCCCGGAACGTAGTGCTTCCCATTGCAGGCGTGATTCTGACCTTCATCGCCTGTTATGAGTTGATCGAGATAATCACACAGCACAACAACATGGCACAATTTGAGCCTGCGCTGCTGATGAAATGGATCTTCAAAACTGCCATTTCGGTCTGGATGATCTCAAATACGTTTGATATCATCATGGCGGTGTTCGACGTGACGCAGCAGGTGGTGGCAAATTCCAGCGGCATTATTTCTGGCAACACGCGGGTGAATGACATCGGGCTTTCCATGTTGCAATCCAGCATGATGCAGATGGACGTAGGACCACTGTTCGGGCTGTTCTTGCAGTCCTTCTTCATCGGCATCACCATGCGCATCCTGTCCATCGTGATTTTTGTCATCGTCTATGGAAGAATGATTGAGATCTACATGATGGTCAGCCTTGCCCCGGTGCCCATGGCAACATGGGGCAACCACGAGCAATCCCATGTAGGACAGAACTACCTGAAATCCCTGTTTGCGCTGGGATTTCAGGGCTTTCTGATCCTGATCTGCGTGGCGATCTACGCGGTTCTGCTTCAGAATGTTGCCATATCCGGGGATGCCATCAACTCGATCTGGAGCATCGTGGGGTACACGGTGCTGCTGTGCTTTACGCTGTTCAAGACTGGTTCCGTCGCCCGGAGCATTCTGGGCGCACACTAAGGAGGTGGAATTTTGGCAGCTTATATTTCCGTGCCGCGCGATTTCAGCAAGGTGAAGTCCAAAGTGGCTTTCAATCTGACCGCCCGGCAGCTTATCTGTTTTGGTGCAGCGGCAGTCGTAGGCGTGCCGCTGTTCTTTGTTTTGAGGGACACCGCAGGCAACTCTGGTGCTACCCTTGGCATGATGGCAGTCATGCTGCCCATGTTCTTTCTGGCCATGTATCAGAAGAACGGTCAGCCGGCTGAAAAGATCCTGCGGTACTACTTTCAGGCGCGCTTTGTTCGCCCGAAGGTGCGTCCGTACCAGACCCGCAATTACTATGCACTGCTTATGAAGGGAGATGACGCCCATGATTCCGTTTCTGAAAAAGAATAAGGACGGCAAAAAGCCGCCCAAGTCCACGGTGCCCCGCACGACACAGGAGAGCATCCCGTTCCAGCGGATGTTTGAGGACGGCACCTGCCGTGTCCGTCCCGGCTACTACACCCGCACCATCCAGTATCAGGATATCAACTATCAGTTGGCGCAGCAGGAGGACAAGACCGCCATCTTTGAGGAATGGTGCTCTTTTCTCAACTTTTTCGACAGTTCTATCCACTTTGAACTGTCTTTCGTGAATACCGCCACCGATTCCGCAGACTTTGAGAAGTCCATCCGTATCCCGTACCAGCAGGATGGTTTTGACGATGTGCGCGCCGAGTACAGCCAGATGTTGCGGCAGCAGCTTTCCAAGGGCAACAACGGCTTGACCAAGACAAAATTTCTGACCTATGGCATCGAGGGCGACAGCATGGCGCAGGTCAAACCTCGGCTGGAGCACATCCAGAACGACCTGATGAACAACTTCCACCGGCTGGGCGTTCTGGCAAAGCCGCTGGACGGTACGGAACGTCTGCGGCTGATGCACGGGATGTTGAACATGGATGGTTCCTCGAAGTTTCACTTCGACTGGAAAGACCTCGTGAAAAGCGGCCTGTCCGTAAAGGACACCATCGCACCGACGGCGCTGGCCTTTAAGAACAGCCGCACCTTCCAGATGGGCGGCATCTTCGGGGCGGTCAGCTTCCTGAATATCACGGCGTCTGATTTGAGCGACCAGCTTTTGAAGGACTTTCTGGACATGGACTCCAGCCAGATCGTCACCATGCACATCCAGTCCGTTGACCAGAACAAGGCCATCAAAACCATCAAACACACCATCACCGAACTCGATAGGTCCAAGATCGAGGAGCAGAAAAAAGCCGTCCGCGCCGGATACGATATGGACGTGCTTCCGTCCGATTTGGCGACTTACGGCAGGGATGCCAAGGCACTTTTGAAGGAGCTGCAGAGCCAGAACGAGCGGATGTTCCTTGTCACTTTTCTGGTTTTGAACACCGGCAAGACCGAGCAGGAACTGGAAACCAACGTGTTTCAGGCAGTCAGCATTGCCCAGAAGCACAACTGCGAATTATGCCGCCTCGATTTTCAGCAGGAGCAGGGGCTTATGTCCTCGCTGCCGCTGGCAGACTGCCAAATCGAGATCCAGCGGGGGCTGACCACCAGCAGCACGGCGATTTTTGTTCCGTTTACCACACAGGAGCTGTTCGACAACGGCAAGGAAAGCCTGTATTATGGCTTGAACGCCCTGTCCAGCAATCTTATCATGGTAGACCGGAAGAAACTAAAGAACCCCAACGGTCTGATTCTCGGCACTCCCGGTTCCGGCAAGTCTTTCAGCGCAAAGCGTGAGATCTGCAACGCATTCCTCGTGACGGACGATGATATCATCATCTGCGACCCGGAGGCAGAGTACGCTCCGCTGGTGGAGCGTCTGCATGGGCAGGTCATCCACATCAGCCCTGCCAGCACGCAGTATATCAACCCGATGGACATCAACAGTAACTACTCGGAGGAGGACAATCCGCTGGCTTTGAAAGCCGACTTTGTGCTGTCCCTGTGCGAACTGGTGGTCGGCGGCAAAGAGGGGTTGCAGCCGGTGGAAAAAACGGTCATTGACCGCTGCGTCCATGTGATCTATCGCAAATATTTCGAGAATCCCATCCCGGAAAATATGCCGCTGTTAGAAGATCTGTACAACGCCCTGCTGACGCAAGATGAACCGGAAGCCCGCCATGTGGCGGCTGCGCTGGAAATCTACGTCAAGGGCAGTCTGAACATCTTTAACCACCACACCAACGTGGATATCAATAACCGCATCGTCTGTTTTGACATCAAGCAGCTTGGCAAACAGTTGAAGAAACTCGGTATGCTCATCGTGCAGGATGCCGTGTGGGGGCGTGTGACCGCCAACCGCAGTGCCGGAAAATCCACCCGGTACTATGCAGACGAGTTCCACCTTTTGCTGAAGGAGGAACAGACCGCAGCATATTCCGTGGAGATCTGGAAGCGTTTCCGCAAGTGGGGCGGCATCCCGACAGCCCTAACGCAGAACGTCAAAGATCTGCTGGCAAGTCCCGAAGTATCGAACATTTTCGAGAACTCGGACTTTGTGTATATGCTCAATCAAGCCAACGGAGACCGGCAGATTTTGGCGAAGCAGCTCAACATCTCGCCCCATCAGCTTTCCTATGTGACCCATTCCGGCGAGGGCGAAGGACTGCTGTTTTTCGGTAACGTGATCCTGCCCTTTGTCGATCATTTCCCGAAAGACCTTGAACTCTATCGCATTCTCACGACCCGCCTTTCCGAAGTTGCGGAGGCTCAAAAGCATGAGTGAGAAACAGCCAAAGCTGAAATTTGAGGAGGAAAAGGAGCGCACGGCTACACGCTCCCCTCCGAAAAAGTCTAAAGTGGAGCAGTCGGTGCCCAAAAAGCAGAAACTGAAACAGGATGCAGACAAAGCTGCGGAGAAATCCCAGCACCTGCGTTTTGGCAAAGCCGAGATCACCCCGGATGAAGCATCCCGCATGACAAAGCAGCAGAAACGTGCTATGTATGCCGCTGCTGCCGCCCGGTCTGCGGTGCATCGGGAGATTGACCAGTACGAGGACGACAATGTGGGCACACAGGCGTTAAGCGAGGGCGAAAAAGCGGCAGGAAATGTCCGTGATATTTCCAAAAGCCGCTATGCCCGGAAGCTCAAGAAAAAAGCCAAGATGCAGAGCAAGAATGGTGCCAAAACCGCAAAATCTTCCCTGCAGAAGCCGACTGCGGCACAAGATGCAGGCACATCCGGCACCGGCGAGGGCGGCTCCAACTGGCTCTCCCGATGGCGGCAGAAACAGGATATTCAGAAAAGCTACCATGCCGCAACCCGGTCGGGCGGCACCGCTGCACAGACCACAGGCGGTCAGAAAGCTGCATCTGGTGGTGTTCCTGCTGCAAAGTCCGGTATGGAGCAGGTCATCGACAAAGGCAGATCGGTGGTCAGCACCGCAGTCAACGGCATTGCCAATTTTGCAAAGAGCAACGCGCACGTTCTTTTGATCGTGGGCGTTTTTCTTTTGCTCCTGCTGCTGGTCATGTCAGCGTTTTCGTCCTGTTCCATTCTGTTCTCCGGCACCACGCAGGTATCCGGGCAGACCATCTACACAGCGGAAGACCGCGACATTCGCGGTGCAGAACAGGACTATAAGAATCTGGAAAAGGAGTTGGAGAAAAAAATCAAGCGAACCCCGCAAGACCACCCCGGCTATGACGAGTATCAGTATCATCTGGACGAGATCACCCACGACCCGTGGCAGCTCACCTCGTTTCTGAGTACGCTGTACGACGACTACACCCGCAGTGAGGTACAAGCAAAACTTAAAGAGATTTTTGCCAAGCAATATAAGCTGACCACATGGGTGGAGGTACAGACCCGCTACAAAACAGTCGTCATGATAGACCCGCTCACGCTGATGCCCTACACCGTGCAGGTGCCGTATGAGTACAAAATTTTCCATACTCAGCTCGAAAACAAAGGCTTGGAGGTGGTCATCCGGGAAGAGCTAACCGACGATCAGTGGCAGCGGTATCAAATTTTTCAAGATACATTGGGTGGTCGGCCATACCTGTTCAACGGCGGACTACCGCCCGGTGGCTCGGATGGCTCCGGCGAAGCTGGTATTGACTACACCATCCCGGCAGAGGCGTTGACCGACGAGGAATTTTCCAAAATCTATAAGGAGGCGCAAAAGTACGTCGGTACACCTTACGTCTGGGGTGGTTCTACTCCGGAAACCGGTTTCGACTGCTCCGGCTATGTCTGCTGGGTCTACAATCAGGCTGGTTATGACGTCGGACGCACCACCGCCAATGGCCTGTGGAACAAGTGCCAGCACATCAGCGAAGCCGAAGCCAAGCCCGGAGACTTGGTGTTTTTCTCCGGCACTTATGACACCCCCGGAATGAGCCATTGCGGCATCTACCTCGGAAACGGCATGATGGTGTCCGCTGGCGACCCCATCAAATACGCCAACATCCATTCAAGCTACTGGCAAAAATATCTAGCTGGCTTTGGCCGGCTTTCAAAATGATTGGAGGAAAGTATGGGCGAAAGACTCGATAAGCTGCGCGCTTCTCTGGAAAAAGAGAAAGAGCGGCGCATCAAAATCAACAACCGCATCGAAAGTCTGGAGCGGCGGATTCAGGAAGCGGAAGCTGCCGAGGTCAACGAGATGGTGCGCAGTGCGCGTGTCACCCCGGAACAGCTTGCCGCTTTGCTGCGCCAGTCCGCCACCACCACCCCGACTCCGGCTGCGCTGTCTGCGGTCGGTGCTACCTTTAATAATAAGGAGGATTCCAACGATGAAGATGATGAGTAAGGTCTGCACTCTGCTGCTGTCCGCTGTTCTGTGCGTCGGTATGGCCGCACCTGCTTTCGCCTATGGCGGCGATACCGAAGAAGTGGAGCCGCCCGTCCTGACGGCCAGCACGGATGAAGAAGATGCCGTCACGGTCACGGACGAGGACTCCGGCGCGCTGACGCCGGAGGGCAATCTGACGCTGGTAGATGACTACCATACATCCTACTCCGATGGCTCCGGCCAGCAGTTTATCACGCTGGTCAGCAAGTCGGGCAACACGTTCTATCTGGTCATCGACCGGAACAGCAAGGGTGAGAATACCGTCCACTTTATGAATCTGGTGGACGAGTCTGACCTGCTCTCCCTGATGGACGATGAGGATGCCGAAGCCTACACTGCTGAAAAGGAAGCTGCGGCGCAGGCCGAGCTGGAACGCAAGCAGGCGGAGGAAGAAGCCAGAAAGGCCGAAGAAGCCGCAGCATCTGGTGCCGAGCAGCCGAAGGAAAATAAAGTCACGAAGTATGCTGCTACATTCTTAGGTGTGCTGGCTCTGGTCGGACTGGCTGCGGGCGGCGGCATCTACGCCTTTATGAAGCAGAAACAGAAAAAGCAGGCCGAAAAAGAAGCCCTTGACCCCGATGCAGATTACACCGAGGACAAGGGCGATTTCGAGATTCCTGTGGAGGATGATTCGGACGAGGATGCCGCAGAGGACACGCCGGACGAATGATTTTGTAGGCAGTAGTTGACGTCTTACACCGTCAAATTCGATAAAGCGTGATTTTCTTCCAGTTTTCAGGAAAACCCATTGCTCCGAGCAATTCTTCCTCTGAAACGTGCGAAGTAGAATTCAAAAACCCGTCGATTTCGGCAGCAAGAGCACGCTTGAAAACAAGGAATTCTTCCTTGGGCAGTAAGTAACGAAATGCTATCACAACTGCAAACAAATCGTTCTTGCCATGCTGATATAGGCTCTGTTCCTTTGTGATTTTCAACTTTGCATGAAGTACGGTATCAGGTATAGCGTCCTTAGAGCGATAAGAAAAAAGTCGTTCATTATGAGCGCAGACATTCCGAAATTTCGTCATCACAGAAAGAAACTGACCTAATTGTTTCTCGTTCACATGAGGAAAGTTTTTGCTCACCTTACTTTGCAAATCAGACTGGAAGAAAAAGTACATTTTAGAGAGTGTTCCAAATGTCAAAGCGTTTACCAGAACCCACAGAGGGACATTATGATAAGTATTACGCTGGTATGCTATGTAGGAGTGCTGCGTGGTCTGTGTCAGCTTTTGCAGATCATTTACTAATCTATCGATTCCTTGCTGGTGTTTTCGAGCATAGTTGTAGTTGGTCTTTGTCAGATAGGCACTCTGGGATTCACCATACTTCTCGGTAAAGTAATATGAGAGCAGCGAACGGATGTGACGCTCAATATGCAGCAGATAATGAAGGAACAACTCTCGCAGTGACTCATCAAATTCATATAGTGCCACGATTTCTCTAAAAGTCGTGCCACCTTTATATGTCTTCTGTGCCGGAATCCGAAACAGATGTTTGTACCCGCTGACAAGAGAATAATATCCGACCTGCTGCAATTTGCTAAGGGTCATTGATTCATTCTCAATTACGATACACTTTTCATCTCGTAATTTCACAAGTTGCTGCTCATATGTTAAAAACGGCTTCGGCATTTTTTATCCTCACATAATCTGTACTCTGCAAAAAAAGGAGGCTCCTATTGCTAGGAACCTCCTTCTAGGCTGTGGGCCTCGCAAGTATCCACAGCACGATCACTGCATATAGTATATGCTTGATTTGCCCAAAAGTCAACTGGTAATCGATAAAGTTACAATTATATTCAAAAAGTCAGGAGTTGATGTTTATTGTCCTACCGTTTGGCAATCACCGAAAAGCCCTCCGTCGCACAGGCTTACGCCAAAGTCCTTGGTGCGACAAACCGGAGCGACGGTTATCTGGAGGGCAGTGGCTACCTCGTCAGTTGGTGCGTCGGCCATCTGGTAGAGCTGGCTCCTCCCAATGTCTACGACGAAAAGTACGTCAAATGGAGCGTAGCCGACCTACCCATCCTGCCGGAAAAATGGCAGTACCTCGTATCCGATTCCACCAAGAAACAGTTCGGCATCCTCAAAAAGCTCATGCACCGTAAGGATGTTGAAAGCCTCATCTGTGCGACCGATGCAGGGTAGTGCGGTTAGGTGACTTAAGAGAGAAAAAAAGAGACCTCATCTCGTAAAAAAGTCAATGCGGTCGTCTGCTTCTGTATTGAAATACAGTGGACGACCGCGTTGATCTTTGATGAGCAAGTACTGCCATGCCCCACACAGCGGGCAGAACTGGACTGGCTACTATACAACAAGCCCTTGGAGTACGTCCAGCTTGTGCTGAGTAGTGAGATTGAGCATTATCTCTCACTTGGCTGCAATCACGGCAGACTAAAAGACTAACCTTTAATTAAAATATCCAAAGCAAAATAGCAGCCCTCTACTTGCAGTCGTTGCAAATAGAGGGCTGCTGGTTTGTTAGTAGTTATCGGACTTTTCCACAGTTTTTGCAAAAGTTCATAAGAATCATTTAAGTTCCCACAATCCGGGCAATACCATCTTCCGTCCGGTATCGGATCAACTGGCGAAGGTATTTGACTTTGAAATTATTTTTTTGAAAAATCTCTGTACTGATTTTCGTTGATTGTCCAGTAGGGATCACCTCCATTTTTAACAATTTCTTCAATGAAATTCAGTATATTTCCAACACATACAAATTCATCTGTTGAGCAACAGTCCCCCGCATAAAGATACTCTTTTTCTATGTCATCCACGTTAATGACAATATCATATCCCATCCAATATCCAATTTTCCATGCCGACCGACATAATAAATTATCATTACTAAAATGGAACGAAAGAATTTCCTGAGCATCAAATAAACAATAGTCTCCGCTGTGATAGAGCGTCAGTCCATTACATCGCTTCAGAAATTCAATATAATCAGCTGGAATATGTCCCATTTCTTTTTTTAAATGTTCCAATATCATATCATCGGTTGGTGGATTTAATAGAGCATCTAAATGCGCATGATTCAGATGCTCTATAACTTTATCTAAACCATTCATTCCAGGCTACCTCTTTTTAATATTGTGCCCACCATGTAGTAAATTGAGTGTGAGTTGCTTTTGGAAGGGGAATCAAATTGCTATTCACACTTTTCCCACCATATTTCAAGGGCTTTATATGATGAATTTGAATATCTGTCCAATCCATCGAATTTCCATTGTTATAAGTTTTTTCGTACCACGTCCGATATTGAGTTCTCTGAGATGTTGTCCAGGAATCTCTGTTGGCTGCTGCAACAACCGGCCAAACTGCTGATTCTGGAACAGTCACACTTTTTTTAGAACGAGAATCCGTATAAGATGGGTATCTATTTCCTAATTTATTATGTAAGAAAATATATGTATCATAATTGACATTTTTTCGCTCTCCGTAGAGTGTCATATAACCTTCTACGTGAGCTTTCCAAAATTGCGTTTTTGTGACTGGACTCGATACACTAGTGGGATTTCCAATGGTTCCTACATTATTTGTGGTCTTTTTTAAGTCGTTATTAGTAGTTAGAGATGTTGGTGTGTTTCCATGATATAGTGTTATAGTCAGGTTATGATTTCCTATCTCGCCGACTTTCCACACCGAAGCGGTAATGGCTTTATTTCCACCTTTTAAGCTCACATTGATATATGCCGCTACAGTTCTTTCAGATTGCTGTTTATCCGGATAGATTCGAAATGTGACAGTGTCTTCCGTTGCAGTGTCTTGGAGCTCATAATTCTTTTCGGCCTGATTATAGGGCATCAAGGAAAAGCTTGGAGTATCAGTATTCGCAGATGCTGCAAAAGCAGGAACAAAAAGAACAGACATAAGCATTATAGATGCCAATAAGCCTGCAAAAAACTTTTTCATAAGCATATTTTCTCCTGTTGCGAAAAGATGAAATTCGTATATTATCTACTAGTGCTTCCTGTAATAGTTTCACTCCGTCCATCTGAATAGCTAAAGGTCGCAGAATACTCCAACCTATAAGATTTTCCGGACTTAGTGTTAAAATGTTTGGCTGACTTTGTTTTTAAGGATTCACTTTTATCCTGCATCGGAATCACCT
>OBZC01001950.1_pt1 | contig 10142 bp, 5 predicted proteins | sample 1538231 | NCBI WGS metagenome assembly OBZC01 (sample SAMEA2580225, study PRJEB22360) | human gut metagenome | biome: human gut; feature: human-associated habitat; material: faeces | place: Denmark | collected 2008/2010 | reverse complement strand
AGCTGTTGAATTAAAAGGACAGAGGGAATAGACGTTAACTAAACATTATTGGGTCTGACCCCTGTCCCAGCGGCTAAGCTATGCCATTTCCGGATTATGGAGATGGCATATTTTTACATCATAACGGTATCATATATGACATTTACTTACTTTTAAAGAAAAATAAGTTTCATATAAGATATATGACAACTCTGGCAGGTTACAGATTGAAAATAATGTAGTAAAATAATATAAACGCATATAAATTCAACGCACGATAATGCAGGATGTGGAATGGGGACAGGATGAGCATGGAAGAAACAGAACAAAAGATATTTTCTGATGTGGAAAGGCTGCTGGCGTATGCACACAGTGGGCATGAATATATTATTGATGCCATATATGACGTATTCGGAAAAAGAATTTTACAGCATGGGTATGCGGATGCCGGCTACATACTGAGGGCGGGGAAATATGGACTTAATAAAAATGTCTATTATACAAAATTGCCCGGTTCAAAAGTCCAAAAGCTGTTTGTAAAATCCTGTATTCCTTCGGAGGACATGGAGGTTATGCTTGAGTATCTGGATACGGTGCTTGGACATGCTTCGGCACTTGATATTGAGGAGGAGAAGGCATTGATATTCTGGCTGTTCCTTCCATATCGTTTTGTCACAAAGACGTCGATTAAACGAAACTATCTCAGGATATTGCTCACAGGCTTCTTTAAAAACACAAGATATGTTGACCGTTATGATGCAGAGTTCGTGGTTGCTGATGAGATAGTGTACAATGCTCATTCTTGCCATGTTGAAATTATAAATTCGGTTGAGGAGTACGCACAATATACTTTTTCACTCAAAGAGGAAAGTTCGGATGAGACATTATTCTACCGAGGACATTCACTGCTTGACTATGCCCTTGTTCCCGGAATAAAGAGAAAGCAGAGTTGGTTCACGAATGAAAGTATAATGTATCAGGAGCTGCTTGTCAGATGTGCGCAGAATTTTACCCACTGTCAGACCCACTTGGAGTATCTGGTTGAAATGCAGCATTATGGCCTGCCAACGCGGCTGCTTGACATAACAGAGAATCCGCTGGTTGCGCTTTATTTTGCATGTTGCAGCAATAGAGAGCACATAGGGGAGGTAATAGTACTCACAACAGGACAAGACCATGTGCGATATGCAAAGAGCGATACGGCAGCATTGCTTGCGGCGCTTCCGACGCTCAATTATCGTGAACAGGCACAGTTGTACCAATTATGTATGAATGGACTGCCTGAAGCGGAGGACGCAGAATATCAGGAGCTTGCCGGAAAGCTGGCAAGTGAAGTCAAATCAAGAAATCCTGCATTTGAACCGCGAATCAGGAAATCAGACATAACCGGACATGTATTTGTGACACCGATACGAAACAATCAGCGCATTATGAAGCAGGATGGTTCATTCATAATATGCGGTCTTACCGGTGAGGGCGGCGACAGCGACAATCTGGACAGTCTTCGCTGCAAAGATTCCGAAGGAAAGCAATTGGTTCTTGTGATTAATGACAAGGAGACAATATTAAAAGAACTGGATACACTTTCAATCAACAGAGCCACCCTTTTCCCTGAGATTGACGATGTGGCGGAGTATTTGAAGGGGAAGTATGGGGAGTGAATGATGGATAATCTTATGTTATCCATCATTTTCTTTTCCCACCCTAAACCCCTTCCTCGGGTGCTTATTTCTCAATATATCTCTCTGCTTCCCCACCGCGACATGTGTATAAATCTGTGTGACGTTAATCGAGCTGTGTCCGAGCATTTCCTGAATGTAGCGGATGTCTACATCGGCTTCCAGAAGGCTGGTGGCGAAGGTATGACGGAACATGTGTGGGGTGATGTGCAGGTCAATGGCGGCGAGGGAGCAGTATTTGTTAATCATGCGGCGAACGGACTGGTCGGACAGGGGAGCGCCGGACTGATTCACAAAAAAATGTGCAGAGGAGGATATTTCGGTGGAAAAGCTGCGGCGGTATTCATCGAGAATGTGGATAACGTCATCGGAGGCAAGCTGTATATAGCGCTCTTTGTCGCCTTTTCCGTATATGAGGATGGTTCCGTCGATGAGATTTACATTGTCATTTTTGAGATTGCATAGCTCACTTATTCTTATGCCGGAGGAGAACAGCAGCTCAATTACGGCGGCATCGCGTAGTGCGTTTCGCCGTTGGTAGGCGGTGCCTGCTTCGGAGCGCCGGGTATAGATGGTGGATAGAAAGCTCTCAACTATGTGGAGTGGGATGGTTTTAGGGAGGATAACCGGTTCACGAAAACGAGTATGTATTTTTGAAAATGGGTTACGGTCTATCAGGTCTTTGTATTCACAGTAGTGGAACAGAGCTTTAATAGAGGCAATTTTGCGCTTGGCGGTCTTTGGTTTGTATTCAACATGGAGCCTGCTTATATAGTTTTCGAGTGTTTCAGAGGTGATGTCGGTTATGACTTCGATCTGGGTGGAATCGGATATAAAATCTGAGAATTGGCGCAGGTCTATGCGATATGCCTTGAGGGTCTTTTCGTCTAAGCATTTTTGTGTGCAGCAGGAATCTAAATATTCGGTGATAAGTGTTGATATACTGTTCATGATATGTTTGTCTCCTTAAAGTTTTTGATTAACATAACATGAATTGAGCGAAAAAACATTATATTTACCGGAAAGAGTATTTAAACATATTATTGCCATATATCGGAGGCAATGTTAATATTAAAGCATTGGCTGTGGGACAGGGACCAGACCCCTGTCCCAAAGGAAATATATTAGCAAGGAGAAGGCAATGAAGTACGATTATTTGGTGGTTGGAGCGGGATTATATGGCGCGGTGTTTGCGCATGAAGCGAATGCCAGAGGCAAGTCGGTTCTTGTTGTGGAGAGAAGACCGAATATTGCAGGAAATGTATATACGGAGAAGATAGAAGGAATCAATGTGCACAAGTATGGCGCACATATTTTTCACACAAATAACAGGAGAGTATGGGAGTATATTACCGGGTTTGCACAGTTCAACCGTTTTACCAACAGCCCGGTTGCCAATTACCATGGTGAGCTTTATTCGCTTCCGTTTAATATGTACACATTCAATAAGATGTGGGGTGTTGTGACTCCTGAGGAGGCGAAGGCTAAGATTGATGAGCAGCGTGGAGAGATTACGGGGGAACCTGCAAATCTTGAGGAGCAGGCAATATCCTTGGTCGGCCGTGACATATATGAGAAGCTGATAAAGGGTTATACTGAGAAACAGTGGGGGCGTGCCTGCAAGGAGCTGCCGGCCTTCATTATTAAGAGACTTCCTGTGCGCTTTACATTTGATAACAATTATTTTAATGCGCTATATCAGGGAATACCGGTGGGTGGTTATACGAAGCTGGTTGAGAACCTCTTAGATGGAGTAGAGGTAAGGCTTAACACGGATTATCTTGAAAATAAGGCAGAGCTTGATGCTATTGCAGATAAGGTTATCTATACGGGGCAGATAGATGCTTATTTTAATTATAGTCTGGGACATCTTGAGTATCGCTCTGTGAGATTCGAGAATGAGCTTCTGGATATACCTAATTTTCAGGGAAATGCGGCAGTCAATTATACAGACAGGGAGACGCCGTGGACACGTATAATAGAACACAAGTGGTTTGAGTTCGGAAAGGATGAGAAGGGAAATGACCTGCCTAAGACCATAATAAGCCGTGAATATTCCTCCGAATGGAAGCCGGGGGATGAGCCGTATTATCCGGTAAACGATGCAAAAAATAACGAATTATATGCACAGTACAGTAAGCTTGCGCAGGCGGAGCCTAAGGTGATATTTGGAGGAAGGCTTGGAGAGTACAAGTATTACGACATGGATGCAGTTATACTATCTGCACTGGATTTGTGCGATTCTTTATGGACGGCTTTTGAGTAGGCGGTCAGGGAGCTCTCACCTGTCCACAAATAAGAAAAGCTCTCGTAGGTATTCCTTGCGAGAGCTTTTCTGTCAGCTTCATAACACTTATATGCTTATGCAGGCTCTTCTTTTTTCTTTTTCTTTTTTAATACTATAATTGTCATCAGTAACAGGATGATGAATAGTATTGACAGTATTGCAGCAGCAATTCCGAAGACCTTCTGAAGCATGAGGTAGTTGGCTGCATTGACCATGGAGGTCTCGGCGAAGTCAAGAAACGCACGTGAGCTGCTGAAAAGGTATCGTTTGATGAACTGCCATATACATATGGCATCTGAACATCCGGCAATTATGTCAAAGAGAATCAGGTAGACCTGAGTATGCTTTGATTTTCCTGCAGTTGAAGCATTTTTCTTCATGAACACGGCACATAGAATGAATATGATGATGCTGGCAGTAAGTGCAGCGAATAACGGAATATAGGTTTTCCATGTAGCGGAAAAAGCACCGGATTTTCCGTCTGCCGGTACCCGGTAAAGGGTGACAAGCATCTTGGAGGCATTGTTGTTTACATCATAGGCCTCTATTTCAAAGATATTTTCGCCGATGTTAAGGTTGGCGGTGTATGAGAACGTGCTGTCGGCAAGCTCAGTTTCAGTCTGATTGATGGTAAGCCGGACAGCGTCGGATACGCTTCCGAGTATCACCGCAGAGTCTGTGTAAAAGGTTTTTCCGTCAATGTCATCTATCAGAGTGATGGTTGGAGGGTACTTGTCTAAGTACACTTCCGTATCAATGATGTATGTGGTATGCTCATCGGCTGAAAAGGAGGCATATACGGTGTTTATATCTGAATCGGCATCAAAAAACAATGAGCCACCGTTTTCAACTGGGAAGCTGCCCTCATTTCCATTCAGGTTTACATGTATTTGGGCAGGGTTGGTTGTCTTGTACCTGAATTCAATCTGCCCACTGCCGTATCCAACAACAGCGCCGACAGGAGTGTACAGGTATTCCTTTGTAAAATCTATTTTCCGGATAGTTTTTGCTGACCATATTCCGTTTATCATTGTCTTTATGGAAAACTCAACAGAATCGGCATCCTTTGGAAAGGCAATCTGCATTGTCTTGGTGTCTTTTTCAAGCTCTGCATCAAAGAGGACTTCATCGCCGCATGAGGCAGTCACATAATATTTTTCATCGGACCATTTCGCATAATCGGACCAGTCCATTGTAGATATGCCTTCTGTGAAGTCGATAGTGATATCGAAGTTTTCCATTGCTATAGGTTCAATCGTGTTATTCCACACAAAGTTTTCCGAGGAAAATGAATCGAAAATCTCCGCATCGCCCTCATAGTAATAGGCTTCAAGCCGCAGATAGTATGTGCCGCTAGGAAGAGCGGATATGTCAACTGAGCATGAGTAAGCCTCATTCGGCATGGTGAAGCCGCGGGCTATCATGCTGTAATCGTTGGAATCGGATGAGTTTATGGCGTACAGTGTATAATCGTAGTAGGCTTTGCGGCTGTCACTGTCCGCTTCAAATTCAACCAGAAGCGAATTATTCTCCTGTACGCTTGCGTCGAGATATTGAATCCATATTCCGGTATTTTCATCAATAATGGAATAATCTATTCCTGAGTTACTCTTAAGGTCATATTCGACATACCATTGACCTTGTTCAGCGGATTTTACGCGGTAGGTTGCCCACAATTCGCCCTGAGCGTAGTCTATCTTTTCGGTGTCCGCCTTTGTGTATTTATCTCCTGATGGGGATATGAATGTAATATCCACAACTTCTTTGTCGAAGCTGAATAAGATTACAACGTCCTGTTCTGAATAAGCGTAAAAAATCTGTGCCTGCTTTGAAGCGGCGGAGACAGGAAGTGCCGCAAACACGCATATTATGATAGCAAATAAAAATAACAGGAATGATTTTTTATTTTTCATATTGTTCTCCTTTGTCATATTAGTTCAATTTTCCGCTCTTGGAGCTGCCGGCTCCGTTTTTGTCAATATAGTAGTAGAAACCGTTATTTTTGCCCTTGCTGTCCTGTTCATTGCCTTTCAGGATAAATTCTACATTGTCCTTTTTGGTTAAATGGAAGCCGAGAGCGCCTGTTGACTCCTTTTTGGATTCAAAGTTGAACAGCCACCAGTTGATATCGTATTTTGCTGTGCCGTCATAGACAATGCCGATAAATTCGGTATGTCCATCAAATTCAATTTTTCCGGATACGTCCGCATAAACATTCTTTTTCTTGCTTTGCCATGTGAGCCCGGTCGAAACACTTGCCGATAACCCCTTCACCTCTTCGGAGTTAAGTCCAAGCACGGAATTGGTATAATTGAATACTCCGACCTGAAGGGTTGTCTTGGCAATCGTGATATCATCCAGGATGTTGAATTTAGCTTCCGCACTTATTTTAAATGGAGAAAATTTAAGTGAGAAAGTGGTGTCCGGCATTTCAAATACGCTGTTGATTCCGGTTATTGAGGCTATCTTAGGGAAATCCTCTTTTAAGTCACCGCATGACAGCGAGAATTTTCCTGTGAGGTTAATCTTCCAGAAATCATTGTTTTCAACACAGCTCTTGATGTCTGAGGCGGAGCCGGAGAATTTCTTGATTGTAACAGGAAGCACTGTAGGGAGCTTTATAGGTACTCCGGGTTCCACGCTCAACTCAACCGAATCGGCAACAAGCTTCGTATTTTCCTTGCCGGTTTTGTTATCCTTTACTGTCGTCTGTTTGACGGTGACCTTGGCACCGAAGCCGGACTGCCTTGCCAGCATGGCAAAGCGGACCAATCCGCCGACGCTGTATTCGTTCTTGTAGGTGTCAACATCCACCGAAAGGTGACCGTTAAAATGCACGGCATTGTTAAAAAACCTGCCTTTTATGGAGGTAAATGACAGCTTGTCATGGTCATTTTGCAGTTTGGTTGAAAATTTTATTCCTACATTTTTACTGTCTATTGATATATTTCCAAAGTCAAATTCAAATGCTTTTTTGTCATCCATATCCAGCCATTTTTTCATTCCGGGCAGTTCAAGCTCACCACTGGAGTGATATATGCCTATATGGTTAGGATAAAGCCTTATATTGATATTATCAAATGTTACAAGGTGTAACAGGCTCAAGGAACCGGTGCTTATATCATCAACGAGGTAGTCCGATTCGTCCGCTTTTGCGTTGGTGTCATTGTAAAGTGTGAACCGGTCAAGCTTTGGCAGGTTAGCAACGGTCCCCTGATTGGCGAGGTATTTTGCGAAGCCGGTGGCTTCTACCGGGTCGAAGGATACATACGAACCTGAACTGTCATATACGGTGATGGAGCCATCGTTTTCCAAATCACCTCTGAGTTCAATATGTCCCTTGAAGTGGAGCCAGTCGTTGAGTGTGACATTTCCGTTCAGTATGGTGGTTGTTCCGTCGACGTTTTTCTCCATCGACGTAAAGACGTATTTGCCGAATGTGGTTCTAAATGCACTGTGATCGAAAACCTGGAAGCCATTCGGTATATATTTTTTATTGCCGTTGATGACAATTTCCACATTGTATGTCCCGATAGCGATGTTGGAAGGGACGATTACGTTATATGTCTGTTCATTTTCATATGTGGCGGTAAGCGTATATGAGGTCTCTCCGGATAGCTTGATTGATATTTCGTAATCCTTGCTAAAACCGTTTCCTTTGAGTTTGACAGGGATGTCCTGTGGCACGGAAGGTTTGTTTATGGTATACGGTGCCAGGCCGAAAATGAGCATATCGCTCACTGTGAGCGTTTTTTCTGCGTTGTTTTCTGTGATATCCGCTCCTTCCTCATCCTTCCTTCCGACAGAATAAGTCTTGATATCACGGAGATTCTTTGACGGAAATGCGACCTCAAGTGTTCGCCCTGAGCCGGTGGTTGTATCAAGCACCTTGTAGGTCAGCTCATACTGGCTGTACATCTGTGAATGGAGCATGTCATAGAAGGCAGTAAGGCTTGCACTGTCGGAAACATATACAAATTCGCCGTTTCCGCTTCCGGCAATCGTGTTAAGGTAGGAGGTGTCCACATCGCTGCCAAGTCCCATAGTATATATTGTGACGTTATTTTGTGACGCCAGAGTTCCAAGGGTTTCATATATTTCACTGTATGAATGAGGGAAATTGTCCTGTCCGTCCGTCATCAGTATGAGGACATTATTCTCATCCTTGGCGGCTGTAAATTGATTCAGGCAGTACTCAGCGGCGGAAAACATTTCAGTGCCGCCTTCCGCGTACATTGACTGTGCAAGGGAAACAAGGTCATCATCCGGGGTGTTGAAATCCATGAAGGTTCCGACCGCGTTGCTGAAGGTTGCAACGGCGAGGTTCTCATCTGAATTTTTTTCGTTGATGAAGGTTGTGACGGCGTTTCTTAAATCTTCAATGCTTCCGCCCATGCTGCCGGACACGTCGCACAGAAGGAGGACATAGGAGGTCTTAAAATCTATCTTTTTGAGTTCGTAATCTGTTATTTCTTTGTTGCAGTCATAAATCTTCAGGGCAGCTTTCAATTCATCAATATCCTTGATGTCGCAGTCAATCTGCACTCTTGCAGTTATATTTTCAAATTCAGAGCTGTCGATGGAGCCTATGAATATTGAACTTTTCACGCGGCTTACATAATTTATTGCCGTTTGTGAAAAATCGGGCTGTGACTCATCAGAATCACTCGTGGTACTGTTTGCCGCTTTTGCTGCTGCTATGTATGGCTCAACCCTTACCGGAAGCGAGTGGTCGAGGGCTGTTCCCACATATTTAGGGACATTTTTTATCTCATCAGACACCTCAGTGTTGTCGATTACGGACATAAGGCTGAGCATGGCAGACGAATATTTCTTGTCGTCAGAGTTTTGGGATGTGTTGAGTGCCGCCTGTATATAGGTCTGGGCGGATGTCTCATTTCCAAAATAGTTGTCAATCTTGGCAGCCTGCAAAAGAACCTTGGAGGTGTCGGTGCTGTCTACGGAGCTGTTTTCGGACACAAGCTCATCCTTGATTGTGAGCAGGACGATATCGCCAAGCTGTGAGGTGAGTGCATTGACGCGTGCCTTTAACTGTTTACGTTCCTGTTTGTTAAGACCGCTTCCGGCATTTTGATAAATCTTTGACAGTGCTTGCTTTAACAGTCTGGTCTGGGATGGATTGAGCTTCCTGAATTCATCGGAAAAATTTGATTTTGACACTAAATCATCCATGTACAGTTCGGATGCGACCATAAGCTCCTGATAGGAGGAGCTGCCGTCGAGACTTTTTACGAAGCCGGAGTAATCTTCGCTCATAATGTATGTCTTGATTCTTGCATTCTGCACGGGAGGAAGGGTGAGATACTCAGGGTGTTCCTTTTCGATCTCCTTGAAGCCGTCCTTGTAGTCCGAAAGAATTTTCTTATTATCTTCGTCGCCCGGCTCAACCGTGAGCTGGTCAAGCTCAACAATCATACGTGCATAATCGGATGCCAAAGCTGAAATAGGGTAATTTTTTTCAATATTTTTGAAAATATTCCGGGATACGTCATCGGAGGTCTGCGAGATTATACTGCTTATTGTCTCATAAGAGTCCTGCGTGTAGCCGTAGTCCTCAAGTGCGGCATCGGATTGGGTGAGGTAGTTGATTGTGATAAGGTCGGAGACGCTTGCGGAGGCTTTGCTTCTGGCAAAGACCACTTCATTGTCCTCAGCACTCACAAGGGAAGAGTTGTTGCACAGGTAATCATATAGAGCCGCGGCGCGCTCATAGTCGGCTTCGGACATGGCAACGCGGGCATATATAAGCCGACAGTTGTCGTTATAGCCGTACTGTCTGCTATACTGGTCGATAACTTCGTCAAGCTGTGTGTACGCGCCTTCCGAATATAGGGCATAAGCAAATTCAATTAATTCTTTTTGTGAGAGCGTGTGAGGGGATTGAATTTCCTTAAGTGAACCGGACGCACCGAAGAAGATGGATGTCCCACATCCGATGGTCAATAAGAGAGTGAAAAGTATTTTTTTAAATCCGATGGCACGCCGTTTTATCAAAAAGAATATGGCACCCACGGTTCCGGGCAGCAGCCCTAGTCCAATCTGTAGTAAAATATTCATAGTTTATCTCCTGTAGATTTATAAAGTCACTATAATATAACTTTACCATAATAATATAAAAAAATAAACATGTATTTTGGGACAGGGGTCTGACACCGGTGTCCCAGTGCACTTGTGGG
>OBZC01001941.1_pt1 | contig 10205 bp, 8 predicted proteins | sample 1538231 | NCBI WGS metagenome assembly OBZC01 (sample SAMEA2580225, study PRJEB22360) | human gut metagenome | biome: human gut; feature: human-associated habitat; material: faeces | place: Denmark | collected 2008/2010 | reverse complement strand
TAAGTATAGCACCATACATGATATTTGACTAGTTATTTATTTAATGCTGTACTAGTGACATTCCAGATACACTTCCTTCTTCGGAAGACATAAGAGAATTACAAACTGAATACACCAATATGCTAACAGCTATTATTGACCTGCTGGATGGTGCAAAATATCTGTGGGAAGGAGTCTGCCATGAACAACAATCTTAATTTCCGGTTCGGTATGTATGAACCTGCCACGGACTCTATTATTATCAATACCGGGGAGAACACAATTCTTGTTATACGTTGTAAGGAATGTAATTCCTCTGTTATCTTTGATGATCCGACTGATATTGTATATCTATCCCAGTTGGCAAAGGAGGCACCTCTGCTGTATGCCAAATTGGCATTGAGAGAAAACGGATTGCAGGATTATGTGGATGCTATGAATAAATTTAATTAATTGTTCCCCAAGTTGGAGAAACATTTTGCCTTAGTCAGTCTCATCTTGGTCTCACCAGTCTCATAGTAATTCTAGACTGGTGAGTCTACACACTATAAAATTCGTTTCATCCTCTTTTTCTAAAACTTAAACGAGTATCAACGATACCTATATCTACGCCTTATGAAATTTATTTAATCCATCTGATATATCAATCAAATCATCGTCTTTAATTCCACTAATCATATCCTTAGACATAAATATTGTTTGTATTCCAACCTCTTCTGCCATTTCAACTAAGACTGGATAAACCTTTTCAAAGCTATCTACTCCCATAGGTTGATTTGCGGAATCAATAACTAATAGCGGCATATAGATAAAACCACTAAAATTCTTGTTCAAATATTCAAACATTGTAAGATAAACCAACATTTGAATATGTGTCTGACGTGCCATACTTCCTGGCATAAAATTAACAATATTATCACCTTTTTTATGTTTTGCCGATAAGCATAATCTAAACGGATCAAATTCTAATGCAAATCCTTCTTCTTGAATATCATCCTGCAAATGCTGTATCTCTAATCCACTTCCAAGGTAAATCTCTGTTAATCTCTTGTTAAAGTCATTAATCTTTTTTTGATTGAATGATGACTTCAATTCCTTAATCTCCTTCTTTAAATTTTCTACCTCTTGAGATAAATCATGATATTTTACGATATCTACTTCCTCTTGCAAAACAACAAATATGTGCTCCAATAAACCAACTTTTTTCATCGCATCTTCATAAGAAAGTTTTTCAGACGATGCTTTTAGAAGTTCAATTTGGTAATCCAGTTTTTTCTTTTCCTTCTCTATATCCTTGATTGCCTTGTTATAGTCAGTTAATGATAAAATAACATTCTCTTCGTCAAGAGTTTCTATTGTATCCTTGATAAACCTTGTATACTCTTCATAATCAGGATCATCACTAACAATCTCACTCATAATTGAAAGCAGTCGCTTAATTCTCTCTTTCCGGTCAACCATGTTACTAGATTGATTTTTCATAAAATTGTATATTTTTATTTCTTCTGCAAGCGAAAACGAAGATTGAGATAAGTATACCAAATCTTTCGAATTTGCTTTTGCTTTTCTCACATAAGAACTTCTAAAATCACAAAATGTTTTATAATCGGCACTATACTTTCCCGTATAATCAAGCTGTAACTCCTTAAAAATTTTCTGTTGCTGCACTTTACTTCTGCTATACTCCTGATAAGTTGAGGATAACTTTTCCAATTCTTTACTTTTGGTATCAAGCAAAAGTTCTTTCTCATAAATTTGTTCGATATTCTCAAAATTAAAGAAAAAGTTCATAATATTTCTAATTCTAATATTATGCTTCAACTCTTTCGCCTTGGTGAATACGGTACTTAAATCTCCAAGTCCTTTTTCCTCTATATAATTTAAGAAATTGAAGGATCTAAATGAAGGATGTTCATCAAATACCTTATTATAAATCTCTAAATATCTATTGTTACGAAGTTGTGTCAAAATTAAACAAATATTATCCTTGTATGTATCAGCACTTACCTCTGAATAATCACTTTCTTTAGTTCTTCTATAAAAATATCCTCCTTCTTTAACTGTTCTTTTTATCCATAAACTTGTCCTCTCATTTTTGAGCAATGCTTCAATACTATCTATATTATCCAATCCCTGATATGTCAACTTATCGCTACTACCTAAAATATAATCAATAACTATTGTCAACGCCGTTTTTCCTCGAGTATTCTTTCCATAAACAAAACAATGTTCAGAAAACTTGTACTCTTGAACCTCATCAGCATGATTAAAACGAATCACCTCAACTTTAAACATACCGAATCACCTCCTCAATTACTGCTGTCGCATCCAATTTATTAATTTCCAATATTGGATTTGGTGTTTTCCCATTACACATTTTTATAAAATCATTTTCCGTGCTATGCTCTAACTCATCCATGACTTCTATACTATCCCCTGTAATGGATATTTTCCCCGATTTAACAAGCATCTTTAAAACACACAATATTTTTTCTATATCCTTATAATTTGTTGCCAACTTTAATGAGATATTTTCAAAAAAAACATCCACAAAGTCTTTCGTTCTACTCCTATATGAAGCAAAATTGTCTTCATATCTTATACAAAAAGCCAAAAAAATCATTTTAGTAACAGAGTTGATACGATAAGGTTCCATCAAAAGTGACAAAATTATATCAGCATATTCAGCTTCTTTAATTACATCATTCAGCTTCACTTTCTTCCCCCCACTCTATCTGCAACTCTTCATCTATCCCATCACCTGTTAAATATATGTAACATCCATTTTGGTACATTGGACCTCTAGGAATAATCTCACTATCTATCGCCATTAACGTTGTACGATCATACAAATCTTTTGGTGTACAATTCACGCCAAGTTCGTCTTTTGCAATGTCATAGTTTTCCTTAGCAAACTCCTCTAGATTTGATATGTCCATCTCTTTTTGTTCTGCAAACACATCGCGAAAATCTTTATAAAATAGCTCGTTAACAATTCCTCTTAAAACAAATTCTTCCTGTGAATTAACTAAAAACAATTGCTTTACTTCTCTCTTCTTTCTTTCATCAACAATCTTTTTAGCCTTCTCCGAAAAAACTGGTTTTAATAATTTTATGTCCACTTTGTAAGATTTGTCACTTATTTCTTCGCTCACCGTAACAATCAGTTTCATTAGTTCTGAGAACACTAATGAATATGCTTTCTTTTGTTTTATTGATTCATCTATTTGCTTATTTATATCCTGAATAAATTTCTCTAACCTTTTTCTCTTAGCAATGTTGTACTCAACAATATCCGTACAGTACTTTTCGAAAAATATCGTTTCAAGTCTTAAATCCAATTCATCAATTGAACACTTGTCGATTTTAATTTTGTCAATTATGTTTTTTATATCATCTTTCAGTTTTTGTGCATCATCATTTTCGAGGTCATCTTTATATTGCTCATAAACCTTGTATGCTATAGATGTTTTTTTCTTACTTTTTCCTTTTTCTACAAACACCAACATTTCATTTATTACATTTTCTAATGATAAATCAAATTTCAGTTCATTCTCGATAAATAGTGTATATCGCTCCGGTTTCACACTATCTAAAAGCAACCAATTTCCTACCACTTTAGAAAAGCAGTTCTGATCAACCTGACCACTTTTTACCTGTACACAATTACTTTCTGATGAATCCAACTCATATATTTTTTCATCTGCTGCTATTTCTACGTCATCTTTTCCTTCAAAACAAAATCTCTGCTTAACATTCATATTCTCTAATACATATAAAACAAATACTTTCCTCTGAAAAAGAAAACCGTATTGTGATGTAATTCCACTTTCGTTCATTGTTAACACCTCAAATCTATTTTTTATAAAACAACAAACATTTGATGTTTTCAGCATTTCAATTATAGAGTATTCCTGTGTCCAATATTCAGTCCTTAGAGTAAATTGCCTTTTTCTTTTATCACTCTAAGTCAGCAACCACCAGTTCAACTGGTGGTTTGCTATAAGCCCTCCAAAGGGCTATATTACTGCTCGCCCCAAAGGGCGGTGTCACAAGCATTTTTACTGGTCCGCTATAAAGCGGTACTTCGTGAATCTTCTCTTCTCAATTCTTCTGCTTGTTCTTTTATATACTTCTGCACTGCCTCGTCTGTAATATTACCAATTGTTTCCACGTAATATCCTCTTGCCCAAAATGCCTTATCCCACTTACTCTGTAATTCTGGATGACGATCATATAGCATTAGCGTACTTTTACCTTTCAAATATCCCATAAAATCTGAGACGCTTAATTTCGGTGGTATTGCAACACTTAAATGCACATGATCTACGCAAACTGCTCCTGCAACTATTTCTACATTTTTGTATTTGCATAGTGTGTTTAGAATTTCACGTACATCTTCTCTTACTTTTCCATACAATACCTTTTTCCGATATTTAGGAATGAAAACGATGTGATATTGGCATTTCCATCTAGTGTGTGATATGCTTCTATTGTCCATTTGGACCACCTCCTGTGTTGAGTTTGGCTTGCGACACCATTCTCAATATACCACAGGAGGTTTTTCTTTTTATCCTCACCGTTTCCAACTATTCCATTCTCCCCAGCATAGCTGGGGGATTAGACTTTTCATTCAATTTTTCGCTTTGCAATTACAAGCATATTCAAAACTATTCTATCATACCTGCTATTGATACACTACTTTTATTTCCAGTTCTTATCCTTTTAAAATATTGAATGTTGTCATGTTAACCACATCATAACCAACTTGGTTATGATGTGGTTATCAATATCTCCTATGAATAATATTTTTGATTTTTACTCTTAGGTTTATCCGGCATGGTCATCTTTAATCTACCCTCTTCCACCAAAGCATTTAAATACTTTCTTCTAAAACTTGTACGACTTTCAAAGCCAAAGTTCTCCATAATTTCTGGTACAGATTTTGCCTCCTTACAAAAATCCAAAATCATCATGACCACATCATGACCAACTTGGTCATGATGCTGACCATCATTCCTCAACAACCCCAGATACTTATCACAAGCCTTACAAAGAACCATAATTCCAGCCTCATTAATCTCGTATTCCGGCAATGGTCCATCATACAACGCACAGGCTTCCCTAATCTTCTCAAATCCTCTTCCCCAAGCTTCAATCATACCGCTTTTGAAAAAGACATTAGCCAATTTCGGATTATAAGGCTTTGATGAATGTTTCATAAACAACTTGTCAGTAGAATCCAGATTTGGAGGCATCTCACCATCGTTCCAAATATATATCTTATCCTCATAAACACTAATCTGGATTGGATTGCAGCTACTGTAATCCTTATGAACAATTGCATTCAACAAAATCTCACGGAATGCGTCCTTGTGAAACATAAATTGCTCAATTCTCTGGACACCCTCATAATCAATCAATGCCTTCATATATTTCGTGTACACCAAATCTACTGTCTTATCTACCTGCTCTATCAAAGGACCGTGCACCTCATCCTGGTACACCAAATCCGAATCCGATTTTCCAAAATATCCGATTTTGATATAAGAACCTGTTACCCACTTCTCTGGATCTTTATAAAACGCAAGCATTGCTGCTCTTATCAAATATCCATCTTCATCAATCAGGTGCAGGTTATCCATCAATATAGTATCTTCCACACTGACTTCTTCCTTTGTAAGCCTTCCTCTTTTCACTGCCTTATCTTTAAATAACTGTATTGCATCTTGCTTCAAATCAGCTACTGTCAGTTTTGGTAGAGGCACACCATCCCATGTTCTTCCCTGCGTTTTTAACAAAGCCCTTTCCAATTCCTTCCCGGTAATTTCACGCATGGTACTTCCGGAACGATAATAATATTTCCCACGAAAACTTATTAAAGATGGATATTTATCAACAATTATCTGCAGATACTCAAGTTCGCCTTTATATAACAAATTTACATCTACAATGATTCCCATTGTGTCCGTAATTTTATTGGGGATTCGCTCTAATAAATCCCTTGCATTATCAATACCCACAACATTACCATCGTCATCCGTACCTATGTATATTGTTCCACCGTAGGCATTGGCATATCCACAAATCCATTTTAAATACTCATCCTGCCATGATTCCTTCTATTCTATGGATTGATGTTCTTTTTCCTTCATATATTTATTCACCAACTTTCTAAATTACTACTTATCCACTTCCGTAAAGAAGTATTCCAATGTATCCACAAACATATTTGCATCAAACAGTTCTTTTATCTGTTCCCGATTCATCCATGCAACCTGCGCCACTTCATCTGTTGTGGCATTGCCTAAATCAACTTCTCCGTCATATTCAAATAGCCAAACATCCATAATATCATTATAAATTTTTCCATCAATGATTTTTCGTGTCTTTGTAAAAAGAACTTGTCCATTTTCCGGTATTAAATCAACGCCAACCTCTTCCTTTGCCTCTCGGATTGCTCCCTGTAAACTATCTTCTCCCTTCACAACCGAACCACCTACACATTCCCACATCAAAGGATATGTTGGCCTATTTGCAGAACGCTGCGAAATAAGGTACTCTCCCTTTGAATTACGAATCCATACATGCACCACCAAATGATATCCATCTATCGGTAGCTGCTCTCCTCTTACATGGTCTTTTCCCAGAAGCTCTCTGTTCTCATTATACAAATCCCATATTTCTGCATCCGGCACATACTCCACAATATCCCCAAAATCTGCATGTAAGGTTTTACAAATTTTGCTAAGAATTGTTAGGCTCACCTCTTCATCACGGCGAAGCTTTGTCATTGTGTTAGGGGCAATTTCTGCCTTTTTACGCAAATCCGATTTGCTCATTTCTTTATCTACTAATAATTTCCATAATCGTTTATATGATACAGCCATGATAATTTCTCCTATTCCGTCTTCACATTGTATATATTCTACACATCTATCGTGTCAATAAATTTGGGAATAAACTCCCTAAAATATCTTCTATTTTTCCAATCATTTAAATTTCCAATAAAGGCTATTCTGTATTTTGCCCTCGTACATGCCACATTAAGTATATTAGCCTTTTTTACTACCCAATTCATTGCACCTACACTTTTATCTGAACAACCTAATACAAAAATCACTTCATTAGCATCTTTACCTTGAAAAGTATGCACTGTGCCAACACATTTTTTCGTCCATTTTTTCAACACCTCCTTGTCATTTCCTTTTGCTGAAAAATAACCAACTACAAATTTACGCATTGACTCTGCCACTGTTCTGAAAGGTGTAATTATAAAGATCTTATCGTCTGTGTCAAATAAATCAGTATATATATGTAGTGCACTTTCCAATAATTGACATACTCTCTCTGCTTGATTTTTTACAAAATGATCCTTGCTACCATTTTCTGTTCCTTCAACATTTATCCATCCTGATTTTTTTATCAAAAATGGTTGTTCTTGTTTCAAATAATCTTCCTTTTTATTCGTTTTATTGAACATTCTATTGTCATATGAAATCATATTTGAGATAGAAAACATTGGCTCTATACACCTTCTATGAACAACCAACGGACAACCAACCTGTCTTTCTCCAATCATACCGTTAAACTCATTCATATTGTCTGCAAAAGTCTGAACTGAATTTTCAATCACCTTGTATTCATTTGCTACTCCTGTACTATCAGCAAGTATATCAATTAACACTTTAGGAATTGTTACAACAGGTTCCACTTGTAATGGGTCTCCCACAACAACTGCTTGCCTTGTCCTATAAAGTGCGCCTAAAGCAGACTGTGGCATAGCTTGTCCCGATTCGTCAATTATTAGCATGCCTAAGCTCATATTTCCTGCATGTTTTAAAAACCTTCCAACTGATGCAAATGTAGAAGAGAGTACAGGTATCACTACTGACAAGGAATTAAACAAATGTGGAAACATCTCTTGTTTTTCTGCTATTGTATATTTTCCATTGTTATATGCCTGATATACAAACAGATTTCTTTTTATATATGGCGAATTCAAAATAAACGCTTTTCGCACCTGTAATGAAGCATAAAACAATTCTTCTCTAGCCATATCATATTCGTCAAATGTCCATGGGCATGCATTCTGTGAATTTTCAGATTCCTTAATATTTTCATAGAAATATCTATCCGCAAAATTATTTTTGTATTTGTTTTTCAATGACTCATTATTTCCATATACTTTTTCCTCAAGTATCTGTACTTTCTTTTCTAGAGTAGAGATTATGCTATATTGATTTTCAATTTTTCCACATACTTCTTCTGTATTTCTCTTGGTCAAACTATACCTACGCTTAATGTCTTCGTGCTGTATTATTAACTCATCGACATATTTTTGTTTTTCAGCAACATGTCTACCTATTTTTCCTAACCCCAGAAGGATAAGTAGTTTCTTAAAAATAGAGCTATGCTCTTTAATATATTTGATTTCCTCTTCCTGCTCTAAAGTCTCCTTTTCATTATTTTCTAATTCCGTTTTTACCTCATTTAACTTTTTATTTAGCTGCTCTTTTTCTATAGTCAACTGTTTTAATTCCCATTTTCTCTTAGCTAAGTTCTCTTTTTCCTGATAAAAATCCACTAAAAGTTTCTGATCATTTTTGATATCTTTTCTTAATGATAAAACCTTTTTTTTGGCTATATTAAATTTTTCTATAGCTTCATTCCACGAAATACTATCAACCCTTGCCAGGTCCAATGTCACTTTATTTGAATCATCATTTTTTCTAGCAAATACACAAGATTCTAACACTTCAGAAACATAGGACTTTCTTCCCATACGAGCCGATATTAATCCCCATGCACTTCCTTCTTCTCCCAAAAGATTATCTGCCACAGCTGAAAAATACACTTCCCTATTTATTTTCCTATCAAAATAATCTGTCCTCGTCTTTTCTTTTTCCATGTCACCAGATTTCGGTAAATCAAGCGTTACATTCTCTACTGCTCCATTATTATTTGATACAACGAGAATTCCAAATTTAGCAATTTCTTCTGGTATTTCATAATATTTTTCTATATAACTAGCATTTGCTGCAGACTCAATTTTTCGAGAAACAAAATTACCACCATCAATCCCATATTTAATTAAAACTTCTGCCAATTGCACAACATTTGACGCTATTATTTCTTTCAAAAGTGTTGTTTTCCCCGTTCCTGGAGGTCCATTTACTGAGAATATTTTTTCATATCTATCCTTTTCTGATATAGCTATGTTTATAGCTAATTGCTGCATTAATGTCGGTGAGAACTTTGATGGGTATTTTGCCAGTGGAAATCTATCTACTTCTAACCATTTTTTCATGGCATTAACATCGCTGTCTATCATTATCTTTTTCTGATTATCAGACAATAACGAGGTGGTATATTTTATTACATGCTCATTATTCTTATAGTTTTTTTGAATTCTTTCTATTTCGTCCAAGTAAAAGCTAAAAAAGTCACTCGTTTCATCTTCTTTCTTTAAACCTTTGCATGCATAAACCTTATCCGAGGCACCTTCTAACCCTACTTGACTTTCATTCTCAACTCCTAATTTGTCAAACACAATATTTTTAACTATCGTTATGTCTGTAAACTCCAGTATTTGTATATCATTCTGTTTAAGTAATTCATTTACATCTTCATTTAACTTGCATATGTCTTCTTGCATAATATTAACATTTATGTCTTCTGATTTTATCATACAAAGTACAGCATAAAAGAAAGGACTGATTTGCACGCCTTCCTCTGTAAGTTTTCCATCTAAGTCTATCTGAACTGAGAAAATATAAAATCTACCTGACAATTCGTTTATCTCTGCATATTTTTCCATATCTAATTTACATTTTTCAGCCATTTTTTCCACAAAGGTTTTAATTTTGTAACAGCCACAATAAACATTTGCACGATTATACAACTTCTCATCAGATTTATGTTTTTTGCTCAAATACTCATTATGTGCCTTGTATTCTTTTAATGGTAAACTTCTTGTACTGTAAGCATTATAATATGCATCAAACGGAATATCTTGTTTTCCCTCTTTTATTGTTAAAGTCAATTCGGGATAATCCGATGGTGTAAAATATTCTTCCAATTTCCAAAAATTAAGTATTTTATTGCATTCTTCTGTTATATATCTGTTTCTCATGCTATACCTGCTTTCTATTTTAATTATTTATACCTTCAGCTCCATTTCATCTTCCATTTTTACAAATCCGTATCTCTCATACAAAGGTCGT
>OBZC01001934.1_pt1 | contig 10240 bp, 8 predicted proteins | sample 1538231 | NCBI WGS metagenome assembly OBZC01 (sample SAMEA2580225, study PRJEB22360) | human gut metagenome | biome: human gut; feature: human-associated habitat; material: faeces | place: Denmark | collected 2008/2010 | reverse complement strand
CGCTGCACGATCTGACATCGGCATTTGTGGTCGCGTTTTGGAAACGTGGTGAGGAAGTCCCATGATCTCGTCGTATTTTCCGTTCACGCCTTATGAAATCTATCCTTTTATGAAATCCAAACTTTTAGTGTATAAACGCAGTAAATGCGCTGTGTTTTGTAACTGAAAGTTTGGATTTTCTTTATTATAATTCGCTATCGTTTTTCCTGCAAGTATAATATAAGCAGGAGGTTGATAGTTATGAATATCAAAAAATTAGTTGAAACACAAGAAATTCTCTGGCAAAGTATGCGAGAGACAGGCTATTGTCGTGAGTATATAATGGGATATTCTCACGAACTGAGGTGGATTGAAGCCAATGCGGAAAAGTTTGATGTATCCTCATATGAGGAACTATGCAAAATTCGTCTTCAAAGCACGAAGCCGTATAAGATTTCTCACACCACTTCAATGTATGGCACTTTCAAACGATTTGAGGAGGATGGTGAGTTCCCCGACAGGAGAAGGCATCAGCCTCTTGTGAAAAAGGCCACCTACTACAGATTAACCCCATATTTCAAAAATATCATAGATCTGTATACTGAGTATGCACGAGATAATGTTCACTCCGAAAATACGATAATAAAGTGCAGATCTAAAGCTTCGTGCCTACTTTTTCATTTACAGGAACTGGGTTATAAAACGCTTGATAATGTTTTGGAAAAGGATGTGTTATCGTTTTTTGCATCTGAAGACGGAACAAACATAAGGAGCAGATCATACAAGCGTGACATCAGCATGGTTTTGAAATCGGAACTTGGCGAATTTAACGCACCGGCACGAGCAGTTGCTGAGATGCTTCCTGTTATCCCTAAAAAGCATACAAATATACAATTTCTAACAGAAGATGAGTCAAATGCAATTCATAATATGTTATCAGCCAAAGACTGCCCTTTGCTGAGAAGAGATAAGGCAATCGGTTTGCTTTTGTTTTTTACAGGAATACGAGCTGGTGATATTGCTGATTTACGACTAAATGAAATTGACTGGCAAAATGATTTAATTGTCCGTCGGCAACAGAAAACCGGAAACTCACTTGACTTACCGTTAATTGCTGTTGTTGGAAACGCCATATATGATTACATTTCAAATGATCGACCAAACGTTAAAAATGATCACGTGTTCCTGTGGAACAGTCCTCCATATGCAGAGCTTGGCTCAGATGCTATCTGGCAAATTTGCGAAAAAATATACTCAGCTGCAGGGGTGCGCCGTTCCCCCGGCGAGCGACGGGGTTCTCATATCTTTAGACATCACCTTGCAACGCACCTTGCAGGAAAAGGGTTTGCGCAACCTGTTATAAGCAACACCCTCGGACATAGCGAACCCCAAACTCTATCATACTACCTTTCGGCAGATATGGTTCACTTGCGGGAATTGGCACTGAGCATTGAGCAATTTCCTTTGGGTAAGGAGGTGTTCAAATAATGAGCGAATTCCACTCGGCTTTCTCAGACTTAATTGAGCAATTTATGGCATACAGAATAGCATCGGGAACATGGAACACTATAAACTATGAGTATTACATTAAGAGATTTGACACATTTTGCGCAGAGAAATATCCAGATATGCCATTATCTCAGGTGATGATTGATGACTGGTGCTCCTGTCATCCAAATGAAATGAACCGTTCTCGCAACACAAGAATACGGGTTGTAACGGCATTTATAAAATATCTCAGAAAAAGAAATTTAGCTGAGGTCGAACCCCCGCAATTGTTCGCAAGTGAGCCACACACGTATATTCCTCATTCCTTCAAAGAGGAAGAATTGCGGCGCTTTTTCTATGAATGCGACCACATACAGCCCAAAACAAAGAGGCTGGAATCTATACTTCCCAAGTATATATGTCCTGTCCTTTTTCGCTTGTTGTATAGCAGTGGAATTCGTACCACAGAGGCACGACAACTTGCTCGAAAAAATGTGGATCTTACACACGGAATATTGGATATCCAACGCTCAAAAGGATATGATCAACATTACGTTGCGTTGCATCCAAGCCTTACTGCCCTTTTACAACAGTATGATAATTTTATTGATAAAATCCAGCCAAACAGAGAATATTTCTTTCAAGCGGTTAGCGGAAAATGTTTTGAACACAGTTGGCTTGAGACATGGTTTCGTACCATTTGGAAAAAAGCCAATCCTGACATTGATAATGTTACTGCCTATCAGCTCCGTCATCACTACGCAACAACCAATATCAACAGTTGGGATACGGATAGCTTTGAATTTAGCGACAAGTTGTTGTACCTTGCGAAGTCAATGGGACACCGCTGGACTCACTCAACACTTCATTACTATTCTATTGTTCCACGGCTTGCAGACACAATTAAAGATGCATCAGAAAACGGATTTAACGATATAATAACGGAGGTTTCTTATGAAGAAGAATAACAAAAATGCGGCAAAAATATCACGGTATATGTCCGAGTTTTTATATGACTACGCACCGAATTTCCTTACATATAGCGAACATACAATAAGATCCTATAAGGAAGCGCTTTCTCTGTATGTAACCTACCTCGAAAGCATTGGTATTACACCTAACTCTCTTGATATTTTCCATTTTAACAAGGAGCATATTGAAGGATGGATGAAGTGGTTATCGAACACAAGAAATTGCTGCCCCGATACCTGCAATGTCAGACTCGGCTCGTTGCGCGTGTTTCTACAGTTTCTCAGTAATAAAGATATCGCATATTTGTACTTATATCAGGAATCTAAGCTTGTGAAGAGGAAGAAGTGTTTTAAGAAAAAGGTCGAAGGATTAACCCGAAATGCCGTAACTGCTATCTTAAACGAAGCAGATCTTTCAACCAAGACCGGTCGCAGAGATTACACACTTCTAATGATGATGTACGGCACAGCCGCAAGAATTGGAGAGATATTGGGGATAAAGATTAGACACCTTAATTTGGACTGCTCAAAGCCATTTGTGTACCTGCATGGCAAAGGCGGAAAACGAAGAACAGCCTATCTTCTGCCCAGAGCCGTGACTAATATTAAGGGATTTATACGTGAAAATCACGGAGAAAACCCAAACCCAGATGACTACTTGTTTTATTCCCGTGTTGGTGGAAATAAAGGTATGCTGACAGAACCTGCAATTGATAAGAGAATCAAGAAGTACGCCGTAGCAGCACACGAAAAATGCAGTGAGGTGCCTGTTGATACCCACGCTCACCAATTCCGTCATGCAAAAGCATCACACTGGCTTGAAGACGGAATCAATGTTGTGCAGATCAGCTTTTTGCTCGGTCATGAGAACCTTAATACAACGATGAAATACCTTGATATTACCACCGAAGAAAAGGTCAAGGCTCTTGCAACGCTTGAAACTGAGGAAGAACACAATACCCCGAAAAAATGGAGAAACAACGAGTCAAGTCTTACTTCTTTTCTTGGTTTCGCCAGATAAAATGATAGGCACCGCGCCAAAATGACGCGGCGCCTTCTTTCTTTATTTATTCTTTATTTCCGTGTAACACCCACTCGGCATCATAGCCGAACTCCATCGCAATGACTTTTGCAAGGGAGGGAGAAAGAGTAGTGATTTTTTTGCTTTCGCCGGTCAGAGTATAAACATAGTTTTCAGAAACTCCGATCCGTTTTGCAAATTCTCTTTTTGAGATATTTTGCTCTGCAATGATCTTATTTAACCTATCAGCCAATGTCACTTTATATCTCCTCCTTCTTCGTCCTGTTTCATAATTGCAGCATATAATAGCAACTGTTTCAGCGAGTTCACGCCTAACTTGGAATAAATATTGCGGTTATGGAAACGAACGGTTGACTCTTTGATACCTGCGAGTTCGACAATCTGTTTCACACTCTTGCCCGCAAGGTAGTAATCAAACACGGTACGTTCCATAGATGTAAGTGTCTTAACACCCATAAGGAACTGTTCGTAATCGTATGGATTAACTTCGTTTTTCCTTGAATATGCCAACCTTGCGGCGTTCTGTTCGGCTTCGTTCTTTTCGTTGGTCATTTGGTCGAGCGTGGTCTGCATCTTTGCCTTTTCTCTTTCCGTTTCCGCAAGTGCCGCCTCGTTTTTGCGATCTTGCTCAGCAAGAAAAGCAAACAAATCGTCAATCTCCGTAACATTGGAATATCCGCCGTATTCCTTATGCTTGATTTGCTCCAACCCCCGTTTGATCGGTAACAAGAACCTGCGAGAAAAATAGAAACAGCATCCCACAGTTGCCGTAACGAGAAGAAGCATAAGCAGTATAATCCGCACGGTATTATTCGCGGACCAACTGTTGTAATCCTGCTTTGGAATAAGTACCGATATGGAAAAGTCGCAATCATCTTTGCAAAGTTTGATTTGCTTTGTCACTCCGATATATGAAGTGGAGTTTCCCTCAAACAGGGTCAAACCGTTTCCAAAGGAAGAAGTAGTGAATTCTCCTTTAGGTGCTAAGTAATATCCGTTTGCAATGCCGCAACTGAAAGAGTCAGCGGCATTTTTTATGCCGTCACTACCGCTGTTCACGGCAAAGACAACGTGATCTAAATTAGTAGGCTGGCTGAATACGTGCCTAAAATAACTTTCGCTTATCTCAAATCCGCACAAACCATATATCGCTCCGTCATCGCCTATAATTGGAAGTGTGAATAAGATAGCTCTTTCCGAAGTGCCGGTTAATGTAAACACATCGGAAATTCGATAGGAACATTGTAGCGGCAACTCCGAACCTTTTATCAGTTGAGCATAGTTAGGAAACAAATCCGTACTGAACTCCAAACGCCATTTTCTGTGTGGCATAACCCCGTGCTGTTTGCCAAGATCGGAAAGCCCTCGGTAAAGTAAAATGCCGTTGTCGGAGGAGTCTATGGAACTGTGTTGCAGATAAAGACCTGTGCGGGATTGCGCCGCATTTTCAACGGATGTATTTACCGATGCATCCAGTACGATAAAAGCACCGGAGCAATCGGTTTCCATCAGCTTATGCTTGAGTATATCAAACAAGGCTTCTTGAACCTCCGAAACATTCTTTTCCGAATTGTTCAAGTCGGAAAATGCGATACGGCTATCTGCAAGATAGTTTTCAATGGCAGTTGTGGCATCGCTTGAAAGCTGGATGCCCATTACTGCCAAACCGTCGATATGTGCGTCAATTTGTCTTTCAAACACATCTGCTTGGAACTCTAAGGTTTCATACGTTTTTTGCTTTATGCCTGTGAACTGTCCGATCAAGAGCAATCCCGCAAACACCAAAACCAACAGCAGTACCGCAAGGAGAAACATATATCCGAACAGTTTTCGCTTCATTGACTGTTTCTTCTCAGAAAAAGCGGATAACAATTTCATACCATCACCGCCTTACTTTACAGATTTGAACAACTCCCATGTTTCAGCAGCAAGTTTGGCGGCTTCTTCACCGTTTTTATATCTTTCTGCAAGCTGGGGTTGCAGTTTACGAAGTCCATCATACAAGGGATTGATTTTTGCATAGTAACCAACAAAGGATGGCTCTCTGACAGCGGTTGCGGTTTCATTTACCGAGTTAAGCGTAGTGTAAAGATTCTTATATGCTTCGGTTGTAAAATTGTATTCCTTTATCTTATCAAAAGAATCCTTGTTTACGGGCATATATCCGGTAGAAGCCACAAATTCAAGATTGCGTTCGCTCTCGGTAAGCCAACGGGCAAATACGGCAGCGGCTTCCGCTTTTTGCTCGGTAGTTTTATATGCACAAAGACCAACGCCTGCCTGCGTTACAAGCAGATCCTCTCCCTCGGTCTTTGGAAGCGGGAGAACCTGCAGGTTCATCGGCTCGGTCGTGTTGTCAGGATATGTAACCGTATCATTGTAATAAAGAATGGATGCGCAGGAGCCGATGCCCGATACAACCTCACCAGTCATAACCTGTGTGTTGGAATACAGGTCGGAAACAACAATATGTCCCTTTGCTAACGACTCGGCAAACTCCATCCAGGACTCTTTGAAGATTTCATTTCCGAAGTCATACCAACCATCCTCGGTGTAGAAATTCTCAGCACCTTTTGAAAGCGCGTTCAGCTCAACACAGCGGATAGGATAATCCAAAGCGCAGAACGGTTTGCCGCCCGACCAAGTGTGATACTTTTCGGCAACGGCAAAGAAGCCGTCCCAAGTATTTAGGTCGGAATAGGATACGTTCATTTCTTTTGCAAAACGGTCAAACTGTGTGCCTGCAATAAACAGCACGTGAGTGGACTTGGATACGGGAAATACTGCAAGGGTATCTCCAACCATTCCGTCCTCTAAGAACTCCGGCACATAATTGTTCAACTCGTCCCCGGTAAACAGGTCTTTCCAATTCACCAAGTTATCCGCACCCAATTCTTCTGCATTGTTGCTATGGCAGAAGAACAGATCGGGCATAGCCGGAACACCCGGAACGTCGTTCTGTGCGTCCAATAATTTCTTTCCGATTTGTGCTGCGTTTGACATCATCGTAACGTCGATGATGATACCTTTCTCCAAACCAACCGTTTCGTTAAATTCTTGTATCAGTCGGTTCATCGGGGAGTCTGCCTGTTCGCCGTACACGTGCCACATTGTCAGTGTTACGGGATTATCGGGATCGAGTTTTGTTTTTTGTGAGCACCCTGTCAAGCTCAATAGCAGAAGCAACCCTGCCAAAATGAGAGATAATGCCTTTTTCATAATTTTCCTCCTCGGTGGGGTCGCCACCACGGCCTACCTATCAATTTTCCTATCAATTTTGCCTCCAAACGCAGAAAAAACAAACTTTTTTTCATTTCATCCTATCAATTCGGGGGTTTTTGACGGGGACAAAAGATTGTAAATCCGTATAATGTAAATTGCAAGAGTGCATTAAGGAGGGTATAGTCTTGCCTTTTTCCGAAAAGTTAAAGGGGTACCCCTTTAGTTAGGAATGTTATTCCTAACTAAAGAACTCTGTCAACGCGCCAACGAAACACAGAGTCCGCCCCGAACCATTTTTAATATTATAACATATAGTATTGAATTTTTCAATAGTGAGCTGTGAATATTCAAAAAAGAGTCACAGTTCACCTATTGGCATTTCGGAAGGAGGACAGAGTTGTTGATGGGTGAAAGAAGAACAGCCACCTATAAGATCATAACTGATTCCGGTGGAAACCGCTATACGTTTTTCTGTGATCTGACAGGAGCGTTAGTCTGTACGACTAAGAAAACCTACAAAGCGGATACACCCGAACAGGAATTGTTGCTTGCTTGGGAAAAGGAAGGCAAGAAGCATTTCAACATTTGCCATAAATGCGGCAAGTTTGTGATTAACGCCGTGTTCAATCCAGAAGTGGCGGAATGTGTCGAATGTGCTCCCTTTGAAGCAGAAGCCAAGTTTTGCAAGACCTGCGGCGCAAAGGTTGACCCCCCCGGAAGAACCTGTCCTGTCTGTGGCAACCTGCTGAACTATGAAGGGAGGTCTCGCTGATATGACACAGAAAACACGGTTAAAGAATTTAGAGGATTTTGGTTATGGCCCGAATGTAATGCGGAATACCAAAGTCTGTGCTAAATGCGGTCAAGTGATTAAAGCCTCCGCTTCCTTCTGTCCCGATTGTGGCGAAAGATTATCAAGCGAAACGCTCTTTGACCGTTACAAACGGCAGCACAAGTGCTGTCCCGAATGCGATACGGTGTTAGCCCCTGATTCGCTGTATTGCCCGAATTGCGGAAAGCAGATATTGCGAAAAGCGGCGGGCAATGAGAAAGGCGGTGGTTGATATTGGCGTTTTGAACCACACGCTTTTCGGCAGAACGAAAAGTACACATCATCCTCCCGGATGCCATATATCGGGAGCTTGTGAAATAAACCTTGTATGGCAACCAAAAAATCCGAAAAGGAGAACGAATTTATGAACACGAAAATGAAAATGCGAATGCTCAGCCTTCTGCTGTGCTTCGTGATGCTGGTTGGCTTGATGCCGACAACGGTGCTTGCGGCGCCAACCAATATCGAAACATCCGGTGATTGGAATGCCAGCAGCTTGCCGGACAATGCGTCACTGACATTGACAGGTGATCTTAACCTTCATATGGATACAGATAAAACCCTGTCCTATATTGACATTGGTTCTGGTACTAACAAATTGAAAGTGTCTGGTTCTGGCACGTTGACTGTTATTAGCGAAGGCACCGCTATTAAAGGCAATAGCGGTAGTGTAACATCGTTTAGTAATATGGTAGTTAGATCTACAGCACAAAACGGTGATACTTATGCAATCGATGTTCCGGGATTTACATTTTACGCTGTTTCTTTAGTAGTTGAAGGTCAGCAAGGTATTAAAAGCCAAGAACTTAATATTCAAGACAGTAATACAGCATCTATTATAGCACGTAATGGTATCGCCATTAATGCGCAGGATGTAACGGTTACTTCTGACGCTGCCTACATCGAAGGCACAAGTTATGGTATCTATTGTTATGGCTATAGTTATAATGATGCTGTTCGATTGAGCGGTAACATAGATATTAAAGCTACAAATTACGGCATTCACACCGCAACAAATAAAGCAGAATTGTGGTCAAATTGTAAATATTTGAGCATTGATGCTAACACAGCCATTTGTTGTGATGTTATGCATCTTGATCGAGGATATTATCTTTTTAGTGGCTCTGCACAAGCAGTTATTTTTGACTCTTTTGATTTGAATTATTATCCGGAGAGTAACCTTCAAATTATATCTCCTAACAATGGTAGTGTCTCAGGAACGACTATTGTAGATAGTGAAGGCGATCCTGCAAAGATTGTAAGAATATATGCGCCGATATCAGAAGAAGTAAATGTTAATGTTACAGTTCCTGTCAAGGGTGCAACCCCTCAAACAACGTCTTTCACCGGCGATATACCGGAACATTGCAGCGTTAAAACTGCGGTATGGTACGAAAACGGTACTCAGATGGCAAACAACGCTACATTCAAAGGCGGTAAATCCTATAGCGTAGAACTTACTCTTGAAACAACAGACAATTACACATTCATATACAATATAGCTGGAAAAATAAACGGCGTTGATGCCAACCCACAAATGTCAAACAATAACTCTACAATGGTTTTGACTGCAGATATGGGCACCTTACCGGATGAAATTGATTTGGTTGATCTTTCTGTTGCTGTTCCGGTTGCCGGTGCAGCCCCTGCAAAGCCTACAACAAATACTGATTTCACTTCTATCTATGCCTATGAGTGGAAGTTAAACGGGAACACTCTGGGATATGGTGAAAATTTCGAAGGAGGTCAGACCTATCAATTAGTGGTGCGTGCAACCACAACCAAAAAATTTGCAGACAATGTTGTTGTTAAAATAAACGGAGTTACTGCTAATGTCTTGTCAGTAGATAATAATGCAGGAGTTCTTTTTGAGAGCTACTTTGCCATACCGATGGGTAACACCTATACTGTTACCTTTGATGCAAACGGCGGTTCGGGCAATATGGCTCCCGTGAATAATGTTTCAGGTAGTTACACGCTTCCTGACTGCACCTTTACTGCTCCGAGTGGAAAACACTTTAAAGCGTGGGATGTTGGCGGTAATGAAAAGGCAGTTGGAACCACCATCAGTGTGACTGAAAATACTACCGTAACTGCGGTTTGGGAAGATGACATCGTTCTTTCACAAGAAATCGATTCTGCATCGGCAACTATAACTGCACCTGTAGCAGGTAATACTCCGAGTTATGTTATAACTCCTGCTGACAGTGATAAATACACCGTTTCGGTAAACCTTTGGTATATTAACGAGGGCAACTATGATACATTGCAGCCTACGGATACTTATGTTGCAGGCAAATCTTATGCGTTGAGAGTTACTTTCAGTGCCAAGGCTGGCTATTGTTTTGCAGACTCTGCTTCCTTTAAGATCAACGGTGTATCGGCATATAAATACGGTTCCGTGGGAGATGTAGAGGTAATCTTTGCCGTTCCCGCTGCTCAACCTACCGAATATATAGTGTCCTACAACGCCAACGGCGGCTCCGGCACAATGGTTGGCGATATGGTAGAGGAAAACGGCAAGTTTACACTTGAAAATTGCACCTATATCGCTCCCGAAGGCTACAAGTTTAAGGCTTGGGCAATCGGCAGCGTAAACGGCGAGCAGAAACAACCCGGCGAACAGATCACCATCACCGGCGAAACCTATATCTACGCTATTTGGGAAGCTGTTGAATACAACGTAACCGTAACCGGCGGTACTGC
>OBZC01001924.1_pt1 | contig 10359 bp, 6 predicted proteins | sample 1538231 | NCBI WGS metagenome assembly OBZC01 (sample SAMEA2580225, study PRJEB22360) | human gut metagenome | biome: human gut; feature: human-associated habitat; material: faeces | place: Denmark | collected 2008/2010 | reverse complement strand
TTAGGATCTGGCGCCTTACGGCGTGGGGGTTCAAGTCCCTTCTCCCGCACCAACTTTATTGCACCTTTTGAGGTGCTATTTTTTTTGCCTAAAAATGTTATAATAAACGAGTTAGAACTATTTATTTAAATAATCATGAATACTATATGGTGCAGTATGGATAATACATTAACTAAGCTGCTTTCACAGAACCCATCCTTTGTGGATGGGCTAAACGCATTTCAGCGGAAAGGAAAGTCAGTCATATATGGTCTAAGTGGGTCTCAAAAGAGTTTCCTCTTAAACCAAGCTTTTGCTACAGGCCTTACAAAGCCCGTAGTTATCGTAGTCCATGATAAGGACCATAAAGAGATGTGGGAACGTGATTTAGCCTTTTTCTGGCCTAATATCCCAGTCCTATCATTTCCTATAACTGACAATGTGGAGTTTACAACCACTGCTCGTAGCCTTGAAGATCAAGGTGCACAAATGCGTGCTTTAGCATTGCTAGCATGGCAAGAACCTGCCGTAGTTATAGCGAATGCAGAAGAGGTTACACAATATGTAGTATCTCCACAATATTTGAAAGGCCAGTCGTTACATTTTTCTTTGAATGATACGATTGAACGCGATACAGCTCTTGAACAGCTTGTCACAATTGGATATGAACGTGTAGACCAGGTGGAACAACGTGGTCATTTTGCCGTGCGTGGGGATATTTTAGATATATATCCTGTTAATAGTGAACATCCAATACGAATTGAGTTCTTTGGCGATGAAATCGATACATTGCGGTTTTTCTCTGTTGAGAACCAACGTTCCATTGAACAAATTGATTCGTATACGGTGACACCTTTATTCCTTGGTAAAAGTGATGCAGATTGCACCTTATTATCCTATGTGAAAGAAGGGACTCTCATTTATGATGAGCCCGGTCGTATTCAGGAAGCGTTAAAGAAATTCCTCAAGGAAGATCCTACACATCGTAAAAATCATTGCGACTGGAGTGAATTGCAACGTACTGTAGAGGCTACAAATCAAGTAGCTTTCACATTTATGCAACAACGCTCTATCGGTTTACCTGGATTTAATCCAATCGGTATTCAAGGTAAGACAATGACGAGCTTTGAGCGTCAAATTCCACTCCTAACAGATGAAATTAAGCAATGGCATCGCCTTAATCATCAAGTTGTATTGGTATTAAATAACCAACAACGACGAGAAGGTATTGAACGAGCTCTTGAAGGTGAAGGGATCGCCTTTGTTCATAGTGAGGAATGGATTGCAAAACCTAATACGGTCGTTATTTTGCAAGGTTTATTGACCGATGGTTTTGAATTACCTAATAGCCATCTCGTAGTTGTTGTAGAAGGCAATATTTACGGACAACAAAAACGTAAGCTTCGCAACAAGCCTAAAAAGGGCCAAGAAATCAATTACTTTACGGACTTAACACCAGGTGACTATGTTGTGCATAGCATGCATGGTATTGGTAAGTATATTGGTCTTAAAACGATAGAAACAGAAGGCATTCACCGGGACTATATTGAAATCGCCTATGCCGGAACGGATAAGTTATTCCTACCAGCAAACAATCTAGATCAGTTACAAAAATACATTGGTAATGAAGGTGATGTGCCGCGCATCCATAAAATGGGTGGCCGTGATTGGGCTAAGGTTGTTACAAAGGCCAAAAAATCCATCGATGATTTGGCAGATAAGCTCGTTGAGATCTATGCACAACGAGAAATTACAGAAGGCTTTGCATTTTTGCCTGACCAACCATGGCAGCAAGAGTTTGAAGATGCCTTCCCTTATGAAGAAACGGAAGACCAATTACAGGCTACAGCAGAAATCAAGGCATCCATGGAAAAACCTGTTCCTATGGATCGATTGCTGGCAGGTGATGTAGGCTTTGGTAAAACCGAAGTGGCTATGCGTGCCATCTTTAAAGCCGTTATGAGTGGCAAACAGGTTGCGGTGCTCGTACCGACAACAGTTCTTGCACAGCAACATTTCCAAACCTTCTGGAATCGTTTTGCTCCGTTTGGGGTCAAAGTAGATGTGCTCAATCGTTTCCGCAGTACATCTGAGAAGAAACAAGTTCTAAAAGGTGTAGAGGATGGCTCTATCGATGTTCTCATCGGAACCCATTCACTACTTAATAAAAAAGTAGTCTTTAAAGACTTAGGCATGCTTGTTGTTGATGAAGAACAACGCTTCGGGGTAGCACAAAAGGAAAAATGGAAAGAGTGGGCTAGTAATATTGATGTGCTCACCTTAAGTGCAACCCCAATTCCTCGGACCTTACATATGTCTCTTGTAGGTGTTCGGGAAATGTCTGTTATCAACACGCCACCAGAGGAACGATTGCCGATTCAGACCTATGTGGTGGAATATGATATGAACATCGTTGCTGATGCCATCAAGAGAGAATTGGCACGGGGCGGACAAGTTTACTTCGTATATAACCGCGTTGCATCAATTAATCATATGGGTGAGTTATTAGAAGCAGCATTACCTGGTTTACGCTATGCTATTGCTCACGGTCAAATGACGGGCCGTCAAATTGAAGAAATTATGACGGATTTCTATGAAGGCCATTATGATGTATTATTGTCTACAAGTATCATTGAAACCGGCTTAGATATTCCTAATGCCAATACTATCATCATTTATGATGCGGACCGATTAGGTTTATCTCAGCTATATCAAATGCGTGGACGCGTAGGGCGTTCTCGTAGACGGGCCTATGCATACTTTATGTATCGACCTGACAAAATGCTTTCAGAGGCTGCAGAAAAGCGCTTGAAAGCTATTGAAGAGTTCACCGAGCTCGGTGCTGGTTTTAAATTGGCAATGCGAGATTTAGAAATCCGTGGTGCTGGTAATCTCTTAGGTTCACAGCAACATGGTAACATCGCCTCTGTCGGCTTTGGTATGTACGTAAGTATGTTAGAAGAAGCCATTGCAAAGGCTCAACATAAAGAGGTAGAGCGCGAGGTCTCCATTGATCCAGCCATCGACTTAGAGGTAGATGCCTTTATCGACGATGCGTATATCAAAGATAGTGCCCGCAAAATTTCTGTATATCAACGATTGTTACATATAAAATCAAAAGAACAGCTTGATGATATGACAGACGAACTCATCGACCGGTTCGGTACGCCAACAGATCCGGTGGACCGACTATTGCGCATTGCCCAAATTAAAGAGCAAGCACGTTTACTTGGCATTAAAAGTATCGTTCGTAGAGAACAACAGCTTACTATCCATTGGCATGATGATTCTAAGATGGCCGACTGGGATATGGGGGCTGTACGAGAAGATCTATGGAAGAAGATGAAATTCGGAGACACCAAGCCAGCCACATTATATGTAAGCCTTAATGGCATGAAAGGTTCTATTTTGACCATTACGGAAGCGGTGATGAAGGCTCTTAGCCAGAAATCATCGTCTAAGGAGGGCCTATGAATCGATTTTTAAAGGGTGCTATGATTTTAACCTTAGCTGGGATTATCGTTAAGGTTATTGGTGCTTTCAGTAAAGTCCTTATTGCACGTGTTCTCGGTGGTGAAGGGATTGGCCTATATATGATGGCCTATCCGATTTATCAAATTATCGTTAGTATTTCCGCGGCAGGTATTCCTGTGGCCATATCTATTATGATTGCTGAAAAGCTAGCTAATGATGATATACGTGGCGTACAACAAGTATTTTCCGTATCTTTAAAGGTATTAACACTGTTAGGCCTTGTATTTAGTGTTGCTTTATACGGTAGTGCGCAGTGGCTCATAGATTCTCATATTATTACAGATCCTCGTGCATTGCTTGCCATTCAGCTATTATCACCAGCAATCTTTGTCGTTACAATTTTGAGTTGTTTTAGAGGTTACTTCCAAGGCTTCCAATATATGGTTCCTACCGGGACTAGCCAAGTCTTTGAACAAATCTTCCGCGTATCCTCTATGGTGGGCTTAGCCTATTACTTCATTGATAGAGGGTTACACTTAGCGGCTGGTGGTGCAACCTTTGCTACATTCCCTGGCGTACTAGCGGGATTACTCGTATTAATTTACTTTTACTATCGTCAACGTCGTGTACGGGCGCAAATGTTGGCACAGCAGAATCCGAATGCTGTTGGTGAAAGTAATAGTTCTGTAGTGAAACGACTATTTAGTTTGGCCATACCTGTTTCGATGGCCAATATTATGCTGCCTATGGTATCCCTTATCGATACATTCATCGTGCCAAAGCGTTTGATGGATATTGGGTATTATCTCAATGAAGCGACCACACAATTTGGTTATCTTACAGGGATGGCTACATCGTTGATTGGATTGCCCATTATTTTGACTACATCTCTAGCAGCTAGTCTTGTCCCAGCTGTATCGGAAGCGCATGCCCAAGGTGATGTGCATCGTATTGTACAGCGCGCTGGGACAGCTATTAAAATTGCAAATATATTTACTATTCCAGCCTGTATCGGCCTCTGTGTGTTGGCGACACCTATATCTAAACTGATATATGCAACGCCTCATGCAGGTCCTGTTATTGCTGTTATTAGCTTGAGCATTATATTCTTAGGTTGGCAACAGATTACAGCAGGCATCTTGCAAGGGTTAGGCAGAACTGTTATTCCTATGATAGCCATTTTTATTGGTTTGTTGGCTAAGACATTCTTAGACTATGAATTGACAGGTACTATTGAGCTAGGTATTAATGGTGCTGCATGGGCAACGAATTTGAATTTTGCCATTGCGGCACTCATAAACTATATATTTGTTAAAAAATATGTAGGATCTGTACTTAATAAATTAGAGCTATTAAAAATTGTAGTGTCTGCCATGGCTATGGGCGGTGCTACACAGGTAGTGTATGTGACTACCGTAGAGTTATTCGGCAATGGTGGTGCAGTGGCAGCGGCTATTATTGTGGCTGTATTTGTATATGGTTTATCCTTATGGTTAACAAAGGCCGTTGTAAAAGCTGATATGTATCATTTCCCTGTTATAGGCAAGCGCTTACAAGCTCGCCGAGATAAGGAGGAGGCTAAACTATATGAAGAACAATACTGATAAGCCTGTATCGGTACAACCATTAGTAGATGTAGTAAAAGCCTTGCGAGCTCCTAATGGTTGCCCTTGGGATCAAAAACAGACTCATGAATCATTGCGTCGATATTTCATTGAAGAAACTTATGAAGTAGTAGATGCTATCGATAATAAAGATATGGCTAATCTTCGCGAAGAACTAGGTGATGTATTATTACAAGTTGTCTTTCACAGTCAATTAGCTGAAGAAGCTGGTCAGTTTACATTAGAAGATGTAATTAATGATGTGACTCAGAAGATGATTCGCCGTCATCCCCATGTTTTTGACCCTGAAAATAATGAAAAATCATACAGTTGGGACGAATTAAAGGCACAAGAAAAGAAAAATATACAAAAATCTGTATTAGATGGTGTATCTAAAAGTTTACCTGCTTTAGTGGCGGCTTATAAGTTGCAAGAAAAGGCTGCGAAGCTAGGTTTTGACTGGGATGAGCTCGATCCGGTTTGGGCGAAAGTTTCGGAAGAAATGGATGAATTTAAGGAGGCTATTGCCCAAAAAGATAGAGAAAATATGGAAAAAGAAGCGGGAGATGTGCTTTTTTCCTTGATTAATCTATTAAGATGGTATAAAATAAGCGGTGAAAATGCACTAAATCGCACAAACACAAAGTTCCGACAGCGTTTTTTACATGTAGAAGCTTGTGTTAACCAAAGCGATCGCTCATGGGAAGACTTTTCATTAGCTGAGCTGGATGCTTTTTGGGAGGAGGCTAAAGTGCAGGAAAAGTAGCCTAGAGGTTTGCATGCTTCTTAGGTATAGTATTTTTAAGGAGGTTCTGTCATGAACAAAACAGAATTAATCGCAAGTGTTGCACAAAAAACTGAATTAACTAAAAAAGACGCTGAAAAAGCGGTAAAAGCTGTATTTGACACAGTTGCTGAAGAATTAGCTGCTGGCGGTAAAGTACAAGTTATCGGCTTCGGTACATTCGAAGTTCGTGAACGCGCAGCTCGTGAAGGCCGTAACCCACAAAACGGTAAAACTATCACAATCGCAGCTTCCAAATCCCCTGCATTCAAAGCTGGTAAAGGTTTGAAAGAACAAGTTAACGCTGCAAAAGCTAAAAAACGCAAAAAATAATCTTTAATGGATTAGAAAGAGACCTTTCGAGGTCTCTTTTTTTCGTCTATTTATGGTATAATGCACAGAGAAAGGGTGTACTATGAATAACGAAAGATCACGGAAGGTTCTCATCGTGTCCGCTTCTATTGGGACAGGACATATGCAGGCCGCCAGAGCTATAGAAGAATATTGGAAAGAGAAAGAGCCACAAGCTTCCATAACACATGTAGACTTTCTTGATACAGAAACCATGTCTGTAGAGCATTTGATCAAGGGCACATATATTAAGATGATTGACGTATTTCCTATGCTATATGATATGATTTATCGCGTATCAAAAGGGGAAAAACGAGGTACGATTTTGCAAACTGCATTGTCATACCTATTAAAAAGTCGCATGCTTAAGTTGGTGCAACAAGAAGAACCAGATGTGATGGTATTTACTCATCCATTCCCATGTGGTGCAGCGTCTATCTTAAAACGTCAAGGGCATATCGATGTACCATTAGTGGCTATTATGACGGACTTTAGCAGTCATCAATTTTGGCTATATCCTCAAATTGATACATACTATGTAGCTACTGAATCGATGGTAGATGAAATGGTATCGTCTGGTATCGATGCCTCACGTATCCATGTATCAGGGATTCCGGTGCGTCGAGCCTTCTTCCGTGATGCTATTGAAGAATATAGCTTAGAGGAACCTATAAAAGTGCTCGTTATGGGTGGGGGCCTTGGATTGGGTTCTCTAGAAACGGCATTAAAACATTTAGATGAAGTTAATGGCATTGATGAAATTACTGTTGTAGCCGGTCAAAATACATCTCTTTATGAATCCTTAGTTACCCTTAGTGAATCTATGCGTACTAAGACTATTGTGTATGGATATACTACGAATATTTCGGAGCTTATGAAATCTTCTTCCTTGCTGGTAACAAAGCCTGGTGCATTAACCTGTATGGAGGCTGTTACAATTGGTCTACCTATGGTGTTCTTTAATGCTATTCCAGGTCAAGAAGAGGCTAATGCAGAGCTATTAGAACAACGAGGTTGTGCTCGTTGGGCTCGTGATATTCATAACTTAGAAGATGTTGTGACAGCTCTTCTAATCAATTCACCACGACTTCAACAGATGTCTGAGCGCGCTCGTGAATGGCATGTTGATGGTGCAGCGAATATCGTAAATAGTTTAATTGAAATTCTAGATGCTACTAATACGGACGAACCTGTTGAACTAGTAAAAGCGGAAGAGTCTATTAATTAATCTCTTGTAGTGGCTAGTACAAATATAATTAGCTATTGGTGATGAGCGTATTTCTAGATTAGTAATATATAGATATTAGTAGCTTTATATGAAATAAAAAGCGATGACTCTTAGGTCATCGCTTTTGCTTTATTGGTATTGTTCAATATGTTCTTGTCGAATTTTTTGAAGTGTTTCTAAGAATGTATCTGTGCTTTCAGCACTGTCCAACAAGTCTTTTAGTTGGTAGGAATCATCTAGGGTCACACTCCATTGGAAGGAGTCGTTATCGTCGTACACATTGAATACGATTGGCATCTCTAAATCCTCTGGCAAATGACCGTCATCATCGGACACAGTTGCATAGGTGCCATCTTCCAAGAGCTCTGTAAATAATGTATCATACCCATCGATATCGATAAGTTCAAAATTGATAGTTTCATAAAAGTCTAAAACGCTATCTACTGCCATGTGGACCTCCTCATGAATATATACGTTACGTTTATTCTACTGACGGCGCCTGTTACTGTCAATGGTAATGTGTAGTATAATAAATAACAGAATGACATAATAGGAGCATACGATGAACGTTATTAGTTTACAAAATATAGAAAAATCATATGGCACACGACTGCTGTTTAAAGATGTGAATATTACTTTCACCACAGACAAACGGCTAGGTCTTGTAGGGATTAATGGGACGGGTAAGTCTACATTTCTAAAAATTCTAGCAGCCCGAATGGAGCCTGATAAGGGGAGCATTGAGCGGAATGGTAAGGCGAGTATTCATTATTTGGCTCAAACCCCAGAGTTTGATCCAGACTCTACATTGTTAGAAGCTGTTCTTGATGGAGACCATCCTCGTTTGCGGATGGTGCAATCTTTTGAACGCATTAGTCGTGAATATCGTGAAATGCAAGAGTCTGGTAGCGAGGATAGTAAAATATCGCGTAACTATATGAATGCGTTAGAGCAAATGGATCAACAAGATGGATGGCAGGTAGAGCAAGAGGCTCGTATTATTTTAACTAAATTAGGCTTTCCTGAGATGGATCAAAAAGTGGCTATGTTATCTGGTGGCCAAAAGCGTCGTCTCGCGTTAGGACAGGCATTATTATATCCTTGTGACCTATTATTGTTAGACGAACCGACAAACCATTTAGATGAAGATAGCATCGACTGGCTTGAGTCCTACTTAAGTGCTCGCCAAGGGGGCCTATTAATCAGTACTCATGATAGATATTTCCTCGACTCTGTATGTAATGGAATTTTAGAGCTTTCTAATCGTCGTATGTATCAATATGACGGTAATTACGAAGAATTTATTGCCTTGAAGGCTGATCGAGAGGCTCGCGAGGCCGCTACGGAAGAGAAACGCCGTCAGTTCTTGAAACGAGAAATCGAATGGGTACGTCGTGGGGCTTTGGCGAGAACGACGAAACAAAAGGCTCGTTTAGACCGCTATGAAAAACTTAAGAATATGGAGAAAACTAGACGTCCCGATCAAATGGATCCCATTGCTTTAAAAACGCGTTTAGGGAAAACCATTTTTGATATCGAACATTTAGAGTTCTACTTTGATGAGCGTCCTATGATTAAGGATTTTACCTACCATGTAGTGCGTCATGATCGTATTGGTATTGTAGGCCCTAATGGTGTTGGCAAGTCTACCTTTATGAATATTCTTGATGGAACCTATGAACCTACAAACGGTACTATTGGTAAGGGAGAGACCGTCCGCATTGCCCATTTCAAACAAGAACTACCAGAGTTTGATGAAGATATGCGTGTTCTCGATTATATTCGCGAAGATCATTCCTATATGGTTCTGGGCGATGGTTCTACGTTGAGTGCTGGTCAGATTCTTGAACGATTCCTTTTCACACCAGAGTTACATGGTGTGCCGATTCGTAAGCTTTCAGGCGGTGAACGACGTCGCTTATATCTATTGAAATTGCTTATGAGCGCTCCGAATGTTTTATTACTAGATGAACCGACCAATGATCTAGATATTCCTACATTAGAGGTGCTAGAGGACTTCCTTGATTCCTTTAGTGGGGTCATTATCACAGTATGCCATGATCGTTACTTCTTAGACCGTGTTGTGGACAAACTCTTTGTTTTTAGTGGTGATGGTCAAATTGAAATTGTTCACGGCTCCTATTCCGATTACAAGGAGTCTTTAGATGAAAGTAGTGGTGGAAAGCGCCCATTCTACATGGCTAATACTGATACATCGATTGCTTCTAAAACTGATAAAACTAACAAATCTGAAACTAGTACTGGGTCTGATGATTCATCATTAAGTACTTCGGTAGATGGTAGTGATAGTAATAGTAATAGTAATATGGCTACATTTGGGGAAGATACTTTCAAAGAAACACCGAAGAAGGGACTCAATAAAGCAGAAGAAGCAGAGTATGCTAACATCATGGATGAATTACCTAAATTAGAGCATTTAGTAAAGGGCCTCGATGTCATGATTAGTCAAGTTGCTACTGATTATGAAAAGATGCAATCCTTGATGGCTGAGCGAGAAGAGACTCAATCCCAAATAGATGCACTCACAGAACGGTGGATGGAATTAGAAGAACGCCTATAATTCCTTGTAGCATGCGATTTTTTAATATCTGTTATGCAAAGGAATTACATGTAAATTTATTGATAAAAATCACAATGTATAGTATAATTTCATCGATTAACGATAACAACGTTACCTAAGTAGGAGGAACTTATGAGTAAGTACCAATTTTTAGACCGTCGTGTACCTATTGAAGACGGCAATATTGCATTAGTACAAGATTTGTCCAAATGTAAAAACTGCTCCTTATGTCGTAAAGCGTGTGCTGTAGACATGGGCGTATTTGATTATTATGACTTAACAACTAATGGGAATCATCCAATTTGTATTCATTGCGGTCAATGTGCATCTATTTGTCCATTCGATTCCATCAATGAAC
>OBZC01001916.1_pt1 | contig 10428 bp, 9 predicted proteins | sample 1538231 | NCBI WGS metagenome assembly OBZC01 (sample SAMEA2580225, study PRJEB22360) | human gut metagenome | biome: human gut; feature: human-associated habitat; material: faeces | place: Denmark | collected 2008/2010 | reverse complement strand
TGGTACGTTAAGTTATATCAACACAGGTGAATTTATTACTGCGAATGGCGAATTTGTCAAACACGCAGTATATTATATGCAGTTTAAGATTTCTTCTTATGAATTCAAGGCGCCGGCGGACAAGGAGTCAGTGAGGCGTTATCTAAGTTCTGGTGCAGTTAAAGGAATAGGCAGCAAGATGGCTGAACGTATAGTAGATACATTTGGCGATGATACATTCCGCATTATGCAGAGATTAAAGGGATAAGCATAGCTAAAGCAATGGACATTGCTAACCAGCTTGCGGATAAGCACGATATGCGTCGTGCGATGATGTTTCTGCAGAATTATGGAATCCAGATGAATTTAGCCAATAAAATATTTAAAAGATATGGCAATGATATTTACACAATCATAGAACAAAATCCGTACAGGTTGGCTGATGATATTGAGGGCGTAGGCTTTAAGACGGCTGATGAGATTGCTTCCAGAGTTGGAATTAAGGTTGATTCGGAGTTCAGAATAAGAAGTGGAATGTTCTACTGTCTTAATCAGGCGGCATTGCAGGGACACGTGTATCTTCCTTATGAAGAATTAAAGAGGCAGGTGTCATCACTTCTGTTTATTGACATTGGTGATTATGATAAGTTTCTTATGGATCTTGCTATAGATAAGAAGATTGTTGTAAGAACTGAGGGGGAATCTAAAAATGTGTATTCTGCGATGTATTTCTATATGGAACAGAATGTTGCAAGGGCATTGGCAGGACTTGATATAAAATGCGATGAAAATATCAACGAGGTCAATAACAGAATAGCAGGGATTGAACGATCAGAGGGCATTGTGCTTGATGACATACAAAAAGAAGCTGTTGTAAAAGCTGCACTTAACGGACTTGTTATAATAACAGGTGGACCGGGAACCGGTAAGACAACAACAATTAATACGATAATTAAATATTTTGAGATGGAAGGTCTTGAGATAAGGCTTGCGGCACCGACGGGAAGAGCTGCCAAGAGAATGACAGAAACGTGTGGTTTTGAGGCACAGACAATTCACAGACTTCTTGAAATAGTTGGAAGCACTATGGCTGATAAAGAAGACAAGAAAAATCAGACATCAAGCCTTGGAATGAGCTTTGACAGAAATGAAGACAACCCGTTGGAAGCAGATGTAATAATTGTAGATGAGATGTCAATGGTTGATATTAATATTATGAATTCGCTTCTTAAAGCAGTAGCAGTTGGAACAAGACTTATACTTGTAGGTGATGTTGACCAGCTTCCAAGTGTTGGACCAGGAAATGTTCTTAAAGACATAATAGCATCTGAGTGCTTTCCTGTTGTTAAGCTTGAAAAGATATTCAGGCAGGCGGCTGAGAGCGAGATTATAACTAATGCCCATAAGATTAATAAAGGCGATAAGGTGACACTTAATAAATACAGTAAGGATTTCCTGTTTATACATAGAAATGGACCAGATGCAATAATTGCGGCTATGAAGACTGTTATAAGTGAGAAGCTTCCAAAGTATGTTAATGCAGATGTGAGTGAACTTCAGATTTTGACACCATCAAGAAAATCATCTGTTGGAGTTGACAGGCTTAACACTGTAATGCAGGAATATCTTAATCCGCCGGACAGTGGCAAAATGGAGAAGAAAGTTGGCGATACAATATTCCGTGAGGGCGATAAGGTTATGCAGATTAAGAATGACTATCAGCTCGAATGGGAGAAAAAGAACCGCTATGGCATTGCGGTAGAGCAAGGCAGTGGAGTGTTTAATGGTGATACTGGAATTATTGATGATATCAACAATTATAATCAGAGTGTTACTGTCAAATTTGAAGATGGAAGATATGTTGATTATGAGTTTGCACAGCTTGACGAGCTTGAACTTGCATATGCGATAACTGTACATAAGGCACAGGGAAGTGAATATCCTGCGGTTATAATACCGATGTATCAGGGGCCAAGGATGCTTATGAACAGAAACATACTTTATACGGCTGTTACAAGGGCAAGAAAGTGTGTATGTATGATAGGTGATGAACGAATTTTTAACCAGATGGCAGAAAATGTATCTGAAACAAGAAGATATTCGTCTTTAGATGAGAGGATAAAGGAAATAAAAAATATTGAATAAATACGACATAATATATAAAAGGATAGCAGCGGGTGTGAAAGATATATTGTTTCCGCCTGCGTGTCCGATATGTTCAAATCCCAGGCCTGTTATTGATAACAGGAAGATGAATATATGTCCGTGGTGTCTTAAATATATAACATATATTAAAGAACCTGCATGCCTTAAATGCGGCAAAGCATTAGAGGACGATAACAGGGAATATTGTAAGGACTGCACGGATAAACAGCATTTGTTTAATCAGGCAGTGAGTGTGTATGAGTATTCAGAGGGGATAAAACAATCTATCTATAATTTTAAATATCATAATAAGCGTGAATATGCAGAGGTATACGCAGATGAAATATCAGGCAGGTACGGTGATGTAATAAATATGTGGCAGCCTGATGTGATTATGCCGGTTCCAATTCATGTATCCAAATTAAAGTCACGAGGCTATAATCAGGCGGGGCTTATAGCGGAAAGCCTTAGTAAGAAGCTTGATATAGAATACAATGAACATAGTCTGATTAGAACAAGGGCGACAAGCCCGATGAAAGATCTTAATGATATCCAGAGAACTAAAAATCTTGAAAAGGCTTTTAAAATAGCTGATAATGTTATAATATATAATAAAGTATTAATAGTAGACGACATATATACAACGGGAACAACTATTGATGCATGTGCAGAATGTCTTAAGAGGGCAGGAGTAAAAGAAGTATATGCTGTTACACTCTGCGTTGGCAGAGGATTTTGAATACAGGTAACAAGAACGGAGGAATATTATGGAAGTAAGAAATTGCAGAGGCTGTGGCAAATTATATAATTGTATAGAGAAGCTAGAGGAAAAGTATCTTGAGGTTAAGGAATACATACAGGATCACCATAACGCAACTATGACAGAGGTCGCAGAAGAATGTGATGTAAGCACAAGACAGATCGAACAGTGGATAAGAGATGAAAGGCTTGTAATTGCAGACGATTCTCCAATTGGAATTACCTGTGAGAGATGTGGAGCATCTATAAGAAGCGGGCGTTTCTGTGAAAGATGTAAGAATAAAATGGCAAATAATCTTGGCTCAATGTATGGTGAGTCTAATGCCGCTGTTGAACATATGGAAAAGAGATTATCGTCAGCAGATGCCAAGATGAGATTTCTTGATAAGAACTAATTGTATTTGTATCTAAATTAATTATAAAATGGGGTTAAGAGATAACAGATTATTACCGATAACTTAATCATAAAGCAGAGAACTGAGCTGTAATAAGGCAGTTAAGGGCTGGAATGTTTGTTACAGACACCTTTGATAATGGTTCTTACAAGACTTTGAAGATAGAAAGTGAGGCGGTAAGTATGCGTATAGATGCTTATAATGCTGTAAGTCAGATATATAAGACAAGTTCTTATTCTAAGAATAATAAGGCTGTTACTAATAAGAAAGAGAATGACAAGTATGAGATTTCAGATACAGCTAAGCTGTATCAGGTAGCGAAGTCAGCAGTGGCTTCTACATCAGATGTCAGAATGGATATGGTTAATGATGTTAAGGCACGTATTCAGGCCGGAACATATAATATAAGTTCTGAAGATGTTGCGGATAAGATACTTGACAGAATTTCAACATTAACATTTTAGTGAGGTTAAAGTATGGCAAGTTTAATAGATTTATTAATCGATGATTTGAATAATGAGGATACAGGATATAATAAGCTTCTGGACTTGTCCAATGATAAGACTTCCGCAATTGTTAAGGGAGATGTTGATGAATTACAAAAGATATTCCTACAGGAACAGAAGTTAATAGAAGAACTTGAAACCGTTGAACAGAAAAGACAGGAAGATGTGAAAGAGATATGCTCGATACTAAGGCTTCCATATGAGCAGATAAGAGTAGAACATATAGTACAGATACTTGAGAAGAAGCCTAAAGAGCACGATGCACTAGAAGAAGTATATCTCAGACTTAAAAGAACTTTGAACCAGCTTACAACAGTTAATGATAATAATAAGCTGCTTCTCAAGGAATCAATGGATATGATACAGTTTGAGCTTGATCTTGCCAAGAATTCAGTTATGGATCCACAGACTTCCAATTATGGAAGAACAGCTTATGAGGAACAGGGGATTACTGGAGCGACAGGATTTGATGCAAAACAATAAATATAATCCGGACTAATAATCAGAAGAAACGGATTGACTCTGATTATTACACAATATAGATTAAGTAATATTATTCGGAATTAAGGGTCACATTTTCAAAGGAATGAATTGGGATTTTTCTTTGAGAATGTGATTTTTTTCTGGGTTTAGGATATGGAGGAATTATGGCTAACGGAATGGCATCGCTTATGGTAGGAGCGTCAGGACTTAAAACATCACAGACAGCACTTAATACAACGGCACACAATCTGTCAAATGTTAATACAACAGGATACACAAGACAGCAGATTACATTTGCAGACAGTACGTATGTTAATGTGTTCGGAACAGGAAACAGCACAGGCAAGTGTGGACTTGGTGTTGATGTTGATGCTATAAGCAGAATAAGAAATGATTTTATAGATAAGTCATACAGAACAGAGAATGCAAGACTTGGATATTATGAAAGCCAGTATAAGGCAGTAGAAGAAGTAGAAGATTTATTTGGAGAAATGCAGGGCGTTACATACCAGACACAGATAACGAATCTGTATAACGCAATTAATGAACTTACTAAGAATCCAACAAGTACAATTGCAAGATCTTCACTTATCCAGAATGCAACAGCATTTATAGACAGGTCTGAGGCAATATATGCTGGGCTTAAGGATTATCAGGTAACTCTTAACACAGATATTAATAATATGGTAAATAAGATTAACAATCTTGGACAAAAGATATATGACCTTAATAAAGAGATAGCCAAGGTTGAATCTGGAAGTGGTGAACGTGCTAATGATTTAAGAGATACAAGAGATAATGCGTTAGATGAATTAAGTGGTTATATTGATTTTGATTATTATGAGAATGAACATGGTGAGGTGATTGTAACTGCTGAGAATGTACCATTTGTTACATCGGCACAGGTTACTGAGATGGGAACAAGACAGGTTGATAATAGTGCACTGTTAATCCCAATCTGGCCAGGTTATGACAGGGATGTATTTAATCTTTCTAATATTAATAATATGAAGGATACAGACAAGGGAGAACTCAAAGGTCTTTTAGTAGCAAGAGGTTCTATAGAAGTTAATTATACAGATGTACCTGTTATGCCGGAGAAGGAAGATTACGATCTTACAACAGCAGACGGACTTCAGGCTTATAATGATGCAATGGATGCATATAACGAGAAGCAGGAATATTACAACAAATATATTGAACCATCAGCAATACTTAGTGCGATAGCTGGATTTGATAAGCTTGTTAATGGAATAGTTACTTCCCTTAATGATATTCTTTGTCCAGAAAAGACAATAGAAACAACAAAAGAGCTTACAGATAATGACGGTAATGTATTACAGGCTGATGAGTACATATATAATGCTTCGGTTAATGCAACACTTTATGACAGATATGGTAAGGAAGTTAAAGGTGTTGCCAATGGTGATGGAACTTACAGTTATTCATCAGGTGAGAAGCTTTATGTTGACCAGGCAGGAACAACAGCTGAGACTATTGATAATATGAAGTATTCTGTACTTGATACAGACAAGGCTGGTTTCGGTATGGATAAGGATATGACTATGGGTGTTGAACTGTTCAAGAGAGAGGGGACAGAAAGATATATCCAGATAACAGCGGCAGACGGAACTAAGACTTATGTCCGCAATAATCTTAATACAGCAGATTATGAGACGGACTATACACTTGGTAAGCTTTTAGTTAATCCTGAAGCATCACAGCATGTTGACAGAATTCCATTATCAACAATACAGGGCAAGGAAGATTTTTCTAAAGCTAATGAACTTATTGATGCATTCAGCAAAAAGTTCGCATCGCTTAATCCTGATTCATATGCCAAGGCAGACTTTAATTCATTCTATAATGATTATATAGGTGAGTTTGCTACAGTTGGTAAGGTACTTTCAAGATTTGTTAATAACCAGACATCAATGGTTGATGGTTATGATAACCAGAGATTACAGACATCAGGTGTATCTTCAGATGAAGAACTTGAGAAGATGATAAAATATCAGCACGCATATAATGCGGCATCAAGATATATTAATGTTGTAAGTGAGATGATAGAACATCTTGTTACATCACTTGGTTCTTGATTATATTAATTACAGATTATATTGAATTATAATTGATGTTTAATACAACAATGTAAATAATGCACTGGTATAAAGGTGCAGAATGGAGAGTTAATATGGCATCTACATTTTTTGGATTATCAATCTCATACAAAGGACTTCAGGCGGCACAGACATCTATTACAACAACAGCACACAACCTTTCTAATATTAATACTGATGGATATACTAAGCAGAGCGTGCTTTTACAGGCATCAGATGCTTTAAGAACATATTCAACATACGGAACAATTGGTTCAGGTGTTAATGTTGTAGAGATTAAACAGACAAGAGATTCTTATTATGATGAGAAATATCGTAACAACTGTGCTAACTATGGACAGTACGAAGCTAAGAATAATTATATGACACAGGTTGAGGATTATCTTAATGAATTTCTTCTTTCAGGTTTCTCAAAGGAATACGGCAATTTCTTTGATGCAGTTAACCAGCTTACAATTACACCAGCTGACACTTCTGCAAAGAACCAGCTTATTAATAATGCCAAGAGTATGACAGATTACTTTAATACATTAGCTAATAACTTAAGAAATGTACAGGCAGATGCCAATAACGAAGTAAAGGATACTGTTGAGCATATTAATACACTTGCACAGAACATAACAGCACTTAATAAGCAGATTAACCAGATTGAGGCGTGCTATGGTGATGCTAATGATCTTCGTGACCAGAGAAATGCATTAGTTGATGAGCTTTCAAAGGCAGTTAATATAACAGTAAGCGAGACAGAAATCCAGAATGGTCTTACATCATTCCAGATAACAATTAATGGACAGTCACTTGTTAATGATTACAGTTACAGGACATTAGAGGTTGTGGCAAGAGGTGAAGTAAGAAATACAAGCGATGCAGATGGACTTTATGATATAAAGTGGAATGACGGATCTGATTTTAATATATACAGTGACTCACTTGGAGGACAGTTAAAAGCACTTATAGATATAAGAGATGGCTGTAATGGAGAGATTGAGTCTTATGCTAAGAATGATGATGGAACATACAAGACAGATATTGATGGTAATATCGTAACAGAGACTAATGCACAGGCAGGCGAGAATATTAATTATAAGGGTGTTCCATATTATCAGGTACAGCTTAATACGTTTATACAGACATTTGCACAGGCAGTTAACAGCATATTTGAAAGTGGCTATGTATCAGATGCGGATACAACTGATGCTAAGAATAAAGGTATACCACTTTTTGTTGTTCAGGATGGTTCTGGAGTTCTTACAGCAACAACAGTATCTGTTAATTCGGCTCTTTTAGAGGATGCTGATAAGCTTGCGACAAAGTCAAATGTAGGGGACGGCGAATCACAGTGCGATCTGATTGAACAGATTAATGCACTTCAGAAGAAAAAGATATTTGATGGTGGTACAGGAGCTTACTTCCTTGAAAGTATTGTCAGTGATGTATCAATTGATTCAAGTAAGGCTAAGACATTTCTTTCTAACTATAATAATATGAAGACAACAATTCAGAACCAGAGATTATCGGTTATGGGTGTTGATACTGATGAAGAAGCTATGGATCTTATGAAGTTCCAGCAGGCTTACAATCTTAACTCTAAGATGATGTCGGTTATGAACGAGATATACGACAAGCTTATTAACCAGACGGGCTTATAATTAGTTCACATAGCATATCTGTAAATGAATGGAGGAATAGTATGAGAATAACTAACCAGATGATGATAAACAGCTCTATAGCTAATATACAGACTAATAAAAGTCAGATTAATACAATGGATACACAGTTATCTACACAGAAGAAGATTAACAAGCCTTCTGATGACCCAATTATTGCAATCAGAGCATTAAGACTTCGTTCAAGTCTTGATCAGGTTACACAGTATATTAATAAGAATATACCAGATGCTTCATCATGGCTTTCGGTAACACACGATGCTCTTGACCAGAGTTACAATATAGTATCACAGCTTTATAGCTATTGTAATCAGGGTGCAACAGATTCTTATTCTCCTTCGGAACGTAATACAATTGTTGAGACACTTAATAAGCTAAAGGATTCATTCTATACACAGGGAGATGTAGATTATGCTGGAAGATATGTATTCACAGGTTATGCAACAGACAAGCCTCTGACATATCAGTCAGATGCAGATGCTAAGGATGTGGACTATACAATAACACAGAACTTTACAAGAGATGCACTTAGCAGTAAGACTGTATATACTAATGCCTATTCTAATGATGATATTATGAATCTGTCAGTTAAGAAAGATGCTAATGGCAAGATTATTACACCAAATGTGCAGACAGTACACAGATTACAGCTTGCTTATTCAGAGGTTGATGCTAATGGAACATTTAAGATTACAGACAGTCAGGGCAATACGGCTTCAATAACTAAGAACACAGACGGAACAATATCAGTAACAGATGCAGATGGTAATGCAGTTACAGGTGTTACAACTAATACAGATGCCAATGGTAATATAACAGGCGTTACAGGTAACTTCTTTAGTGATGGAAGTGGCAATGCAGTTACAGTATCATTTACATCAGATACTAATTATATACCAGGTGATGATGAGATAGTTATTAATTCACAGGTTGGTGAAGTTCTTCTTGGAGAAAATGTATATAAGGACGTATATACAAGCAATTCATTCTCAGTGCAGTATGATAAATCTAATTTCAAAAAGGGTGATGTTAATCCAACAATGTATTTTGACTGTGTTGATAATGTTACAGGCGTTACTTATGCTAAGAAGGATGAAGATATAGAGTATAATATTAATTTTACACAGAAGTTAAAGGTTAATACTCAGGCAGATGAAGCGTTTAATATATATTTTGGAAGAAATATAGATGACCTCACATCAGCAGTACAGAATGTTCTTGATATAGAGAGCCAGATGTCAAAGGTTGAAAGTATGATGAAAGAGGAAAGATATTCATCAGATGCAGACCAGAAGAGTTTAAGTGATATTCTTGAAGGACTTACTAAGCAGCAGGAATTAGCAAAAAGCCAGATGACTAAAGCTTTTGAGAGTGGTATCGGGCAGATGCAGGGATATCAGGAACAGATTTCTAATGCCAAGGCTGATGTAGGTAACAGGATTACAAGACTTGACCTTACCAAGTCAAGACTTACAGAACAGAAGACTAATTTTACAAGTCTTAAGTCTGAGAATGAAGATATTGATCTTGAGGAAGTTGTTATATCTTATACTTCTGCCCAGCTTGTGTATAATGCGGCACTGTCAGCAGCAAGCAAGGTGGTACAGCAGACATTACTTGATTTTATTGGATAATAAAATGATAATTAATGGAGGGTTTTAAAGTGAAGGTAGATACAAGATGGTTTGGAACAGTTGATATTGACGATGACAAGATTATAACATTTGATCTTGGAATTATTGGCTTTGAGAATTGTAAAAAGTTCACTCTTATATATGATGTGGATAAGGGAGACGAGGCATCAATAATGTGGTTACAGTCATTAGATGAGCCAGAACTTGCTCTTCCAATGTTAAAGCCGGAGCTTATTAAAGAAGACTATGATCCGATAGTTGAAGATGAGATGTTAAAGGCTCTTGGAAGTGATATTAAAGAAGCTGATCTTATAGTGTTTTGTGTACTTACTGTTCCGGCAGATATTACTAAGATGACAATTAATTTCAAAGCTCCAATCATTGTCAATGCTGATACATTAAAGGGTGTACAGCTTATAGCCGACAACAATGATTATGAAGTCAGATATCCTATTTATTCAATTCTTGAAGAAAGGAAAGGTGAGTAGAATGCTGGCATTATCAAGGAAAAAAGATGAAGCTATAATAATTAACGATGACGTAGAAGTCACAGTTATCGAGATTAAAGGAGATCAGGTTAAGCTTGGAATAACAGCACCTAAGTCTGTTCCAATCTACAGAAAAGAAGTATATGTACAGATAAAGGATGCTAATAAGGAAGCTACACAACAGGCAATTGATGTTAAGGCACTTAACCAACTCTTTAAGAAATGATAGTTACATTTGTTATAACAATTGTA
>OBZC01001915.1_pt1 | contig 10436 bp, 7 predicted proteins | sample 1538231 | NCBI WGS metagenome assembly OBZC01 (sample SAMEA2580225, study PRJEB22360) | human gut metagenome | biome: human gut; feature: human-associated habitat; material: faeces | place: Denmark | collected 2008/2010 | reverse complement strand
GTGGGCGGCTACCGTCTGCTGCACCACCTCGCCGATGATGCTTTCCAGCGTGCGGGAGGTGTCGGTGCTGATCACCGCCGCCGGGTGCGCCGCCGGGGCACTGCGCAGGCTGCGCTCCTTGGAGAGCAGGTCTGCCACGCTGCTGCTGCGGATGTAGGGGCCGTTCGTCAGGGTGGCAAGGGAGCGCAGAAGGTTTTTGAACTGGGTGTAGTTGTTCGGCCACGGGTACTGCCGCAGCATCTCGATGGCGCGGGGCTCAAAGCCGGAGAGCTGCTTGCCCAGCTCCAGATTCAGGCTGTTCAGGTACAAACTGGAAAGGGACGGGATCTCGTCCGACCGGCTGCGCAGCGGGGGCAGCTCCAGCGTCAGTGCGCCCAGCCGCTCGATGAACCGGCGGGTGACCGGCGAGACCGGTTCCTCCGGCCGCACCGAGCGGGAGAACAGCAGCCGCACCCGGCGGGCAAGGCCGGTCTCCTCGATGGCAGCCAGCAGCTCGGTGCTCCACTGCTCCGGGATGGCTTCAAAGTTCTGGAAGTAGACCGTGTTGCCGTTGGCGTTCAGGGGCGAGTTATAGTGGTTGAGCAGAAAATCCCATGATTTATCGTTCATCATGGCGCAGTTTGCCACCACGAGGGGACGGTTCACCAGTGCGCTGTGCAGGTAGAGGTAGCGGGCGATCTGCTCTTTGCCGGTGCCCGGCTCGCCGCAGATGAACAGGGGCTGACGCACGGCAGCAAGGGCGTTGATCTCGGCGTCCTGCGTGCCCATGGCACCGCTCAGGCTGTAAAAGCTATTGGAGAAAAGATACTCGCACTCGCCTTGGTTCAGCGACCGCAGCCCCGGGCGGCTGGAATGCAGCGGGATGCGGGAGGGCACGCAGTAGAACAGGTACCGCTGCACGTTGTTCATCAGCAGCACCTGTGCTGTGATGCTGTACAGCTGGCTGCGCTCGGTGTAATAGAACTTTAAGCTGCCCGTGGTGGGGATCTCCCGCAGATGGGTCTGCAAACAGCGGTGCAGCTCCGGGGAGATGTCCTTCATATTATTATAGAACAGGCTGCCGTCCGGCTCCATCACCACGACCCTGCCGCCCTGCTCCTGCGTGATGCTGCGCAAAAACAGGTTCTCCTGCCGCAGCTGGCCGAACCATGTGCTGATGTTCACCGCCTGATCGATGGCGCTGTGCAGGCTCTCGATGCCGGAGGTGATCAGGAAGGCGTCAAAGCCCATCTCCCGGGCAATGGTGTGGGTGACCATATCACAGACCACCATCCGGTAGCCGCCCTGCTTGAGCCGCTCCAAGGTGTGGCGCACCTCCTCGGCGCTGCGGACAGTGAGGATGTCCAGATCAAAGTTCAGCAGGCTGCAAAGGGTGTGGGCAGGCTCGGTGATGCTGGGAAAGCCCACGATGGCGTACAGGCTGGTGTAGTTCTCTGCCAGCTTCATGGTGCGCAGCACATCGTACACCGAAATATGGATATCCACCACCGGCAGATCGGTCACCTGCCGGATCAGGGTGGCGGTGCCGCCGCGGGAGATGATGCAGTCGTAGCTGTTGGGCGTCATGCTCTGCACGATGGCCTGTCCCTCTTCCAGATCGCCGGTGTACACCTCCAGCTCAACGTTGGGGTAGGCCTGCGCCGCCTGCTCCATGGCGGTGCGCATTCCATCGTAGGGGGCAATGCCCAGAATGCGGGTGTGAGTTTCGACCATAAAACGTCCCTCCATGTTTCTCTTTGAAACTATTATACTCGGTGTAGTTCAAAAAGAAAACAGAAAGTGGTTTCAGAATAGAACGTTTTTGCACTTGAAACGGAAAGAAAATTGAAAACGTGCTAAAATGAAACGCTTTTGCCCCTTGCGCGGGGTGCAATCCCCTGCCGGATACGGCATAATGAAAGCACAAAAACAAGTGAGGGGGCACGAACGAATGCTTCGCCTGCTGATGATTGCAGATGATTTTACTGGTGCGCTGGATACCGGCGTACAGCTTGCGGCACACGGCATCCCCACGCAGGTCGTGGTGGGGCAGGCAGACCTTTCCGCGTGCAGCAGCACCGTGCTGGTGGTGGATACCGAAACGCGGCATCTGCCCGCCGCAAAGGCTGCCAAGGCTGTTGAAGAGCTGACCCACAGCGCGGTGGAAAACGGCGTGGGCTGCATCTATAAAAAGACGGATTCTGCCCTGCGCGGCAACATCGGCGCAGAGCTTGCCGCCCTGCTCAAGGCAAGCGGCGCACGCAATTTACCCTTTCTGCCGGCCTTCCCGCAGATCGGACGCACCACCGAAAAGGGCGTCCATTACATCAAAGGCGTGCCGGTGAACGAAAGCCCCTTCGGCATCGACCCCTTCGAGCCGGTGCGCTGCGCCGAGGTGACAAAGCTGATCCATTTGCAGACCGATGTCCCCGCACAGAGCCTGCAGCCCGGCGAGACGGCAGCGGATAAGACCGGCATTCTGGTGTATGACGCCGCCACCGCCGCAGACCTTGAAGCCGCCGGACAGCAGCTGTTCCAGAATGGAACACCCCCGGTGCTGGCAGGCTGCGCAGGCTTTGCCGCCTTTCTGCCGGAGCTGCTGGGGCTTTCGGACGGCAGCGTGGTCGAGACCCCGCAGCTGGATCCCCGGCTGCTGGTGCTCTGCGGCAGCGTGAACCCCATCACCCTGCGGCAGATGGACACCGCCGAAAAGGCAGGCTTTACCCGCCTGCGGCTGACCCCCCGGCAGAAGCTGGAGCCCGGCTACTGGGCAAGCGCCGACGGCAAGGCTGCGCTGGCAGAAATCGAACAGATGCTGGCAGCAAACCCCCGCTGCATCATTGAAACGAATGACGCCGGGGGCAACCAGCTCACCGCCGACTACGCCGCCGCCCGCGGCATTGACTTGGACGGTCTGCGGGTAGGCATTTCCGGCAGCGTCGGGCAGATGTTCGGGGCGCTGTTCGGCAGCGAGCATCTGGGTACTTTGCTGCTCACCGGCGGCGACACCCTGCTGCAATGCATGAACAGCGTGGGCGCACGGGAGCTGGAACCGGTGTGCGAGCTGGAAAGCGGCATCGTGCTGGCGCGGTTCACCTATCAGGGACGCACCCGCTACGTCATTACCAAGTCCGGCGGCTTTGGACAGGAGGATCTGCTGGTGGAGCTGGCAGACCGCATTGCAAAGCATTGAGAATGGAAGCAGACAGCCCTTTGCGGCTGGAACGGAAGATAAATGTAACAGAAGGAGAACGACCATGACCTATGCAAAACTGCCCGGCCTGACCTGGGACGGCACTGTGTACGAGAACGAGGAGATGGGCACGCTGGAAGCCCTGCTGCCCACCGGCGGCTGGCCCACCGCCCACGCACCCGCTATGGTGGAGCTGCCCAATGGCGACCTGCTCTGCTGCTGGTTCGCCGGTACTTATGAGGGCAGCGCAGACGTGCACATCATCTGCTCGGTGCTGCCGCATGACGGCACCAAGTGGCTGGAGCCGGTGGATATCTCCGGCGACCCCACCCGCAGCGAGCAGAACCCCTCGCTGTTCTACGGCCCGGACAACGCCGTGTGGGCGATGTACACCGCCCAGCTGGACCGCGTAGAGGGTAAGGACAATATGCAGTTCACCGCCGTGGTGCGCTGCCAGAAGAGCACCGATGGCGGCAGAACATGGGGCGCTTACACCACCGTGTTCCCGGAGGAAGGCACCTTCTGCCGCCAGCCCATTCAGGTGCTGTCCAATGGCCGCTGGATCTTTGCCAACTGGCTGTGCACCGACTCTGCCGAGGGTCTGTCCGGCGACCCCACCGCCTTCCGCATCTCGGACGACGAGGGTAAAACTTGGCGCATGGTCATGATGCCCGGCAGCAACGGCCACGTCCACGCCAATGTCATCGAGCTGGAGCCGGGGCATCTGGTGGCGTTCATGCGCAACCGCGAAGCCTACCGCATCCACCGCAGCGAGTCCTTTGACTGGGGCGAAACTTGGACGGTGCCCGCACCCACCCCGCTGCCCAACAACAACTCCAGCATCAGTGCGGTCAAGCTGCAGAGCGGCCGCATCGCCATTGCCTACAACCCCACCTGCACCCCCAACCCCGTGCCCGGCAAGGCTGCATGGCCCGGCCTGCGCTGCCCGGTGGCGGTGGCGCTCTCGGAGGACGGCGGCCTGACCTTCCCCATCATCCGCTGGATGGAGCGCGGCGAGGGCTACATGGGCGATGAGAACAAGACCAACAACAAGCAGTACGAGTACCCCTACCTGATGCAGGGACGGGACGGTATGCTGCATCTGGCCTACGCTGCCCGCACCCGGCAGGGCATCAAGTACGTCCGCTTCTCGGAGCAGGACGTGCTGGGCGCAAAGCGGGAAACCGTGGGTCTGTATAACCCCACCGCAGCCCAGAGCCGCTGAAAAAGCTTTTCGGAATTTTCATCCTTTATTTATAGAGCAAAGCATCATTCAGGAGGTTGATCAGTATGCTGACCCAGTACAATCTTAAAATGCCGCACGCAGTTTACGGCGGCGAGAACGCCATGGACAATATCACCGCCATCATCAAGGCGCGCGGCGCAAAAAAGGTAGCCATGTTCACCGATAAGGGCATTGAGGGCGCTGGCCTGTTTGCCCTGCCGGAAGAAGCTGTCAAAGCCTCCGGCGCAGAGTATTATGTGCTGGACGAGCTGCCCCCGGAGCCCAGCTACATGGCTGTGCAGAAGCTGGTGGACGAGTTCAAGGTCTCCGGTGCAGACCTGATCGTGGCCTGCGGCGGCGGCTCCGTGATGGACGCTGCCAAGCTGGCAAGCGTGCTGGTGACCGACGCCTACGGCGTGAAGGAGCTGCTGGACAACCCCGGCATGGCACAGAAGTGCGTGCCCATCGTGCTGATCCCCACCACCGCCGGTACCGGCGCCGAGGTCACCCCCAACGCCATCGTGGCGGTGCCCGAAAAGGAGCTGAAGGTGGGCATCGTCAACGAGAACATGATCGCGGACTACGTCATTCTGGACGCCCGCATGATCAAGAACCTGCCCCGCAAGATCGCAGCCGCTACCGGCGTGGATGCGCTGGCACACTGCATCGAGTGCTTTACCAGCAACAAGGCCAACCCCTTCAGCGATCTGTACGCACTGGAAGGCCTTGACCTGATCCTGAACAACATCGAAAAAGCCTGCGATGACCCCGAAGCCATGGCAGAGAAGAACCGGATGCAGATCGCAGCCTACTACGGCGGTCTGGCCATCACCGCTTCCGGCACCACCGCTGTGCACGCACTGAGCTACCCGCTGGGCGGCAAGTACCACATTGCACACGGCGTGTCCAACGCCATCCTGCTGGCACCGGTCATGCGCTTCAACAGCGAGCACCCCGCCGTGCGCGAGCGCCTGGCTGCCGCCTATGACCGCTGCTGCCACGAGGAAAAGACCTGCACTACCGTGGAGGAAAAGACTGCATGGATGATCGCCCGTCTGGAGCACATCGTCAAGCATCTGGACATCCCCACCAGTCTCAAGGAGTTCGGCGTGCCTGCCGAGGATCTGGAAGGTCTGGTCAACGCCGGTATGCAGGTACAGCGCCTGCTGGTGAACAATATGCGCCCCGTTACCGCCGACGACGCACGCAAGCTGTATCAGGAGATCATGTAACAGAAAAGGAGTAAAGACTTATGAAGACCAGCGATATCAAGGGCATCATCCCTCCCGTAATCACCCCCATGAACAATGACCCCGAGCAGACGGTCAACCATCAGGCTCTGCGCGAGCAGGTGGAGCGCCTGCTGGCAGGCGGCGTGCACGGCATTTTCCCCATGGGCACCAACGGCGAAGCCTACGCCCTGTCCTTCCAGGAGAAGGAAGAGATCCTTGCTACTGTCATCGATCAGGTAAAGGGCCGCGTACCGGTCTACGCAGGCACCGGCTGCATCACCACCGCCGAGACCATCCGCCTGAGCAAGCGTGCCGAGGAGCTGGGCGCAGACGCACTGTCCATCATCACCCCCAGCTTTGCACTGGCCTCCCAGAAGGAGCTGTACGACCACTACACCGCCGTGGCAAAGGCCGTCAACCTGCCCATCATTCTGTACAACATCCCCGCCCGCACCGGCAACAAGCTGCTGCCCGAGACCGTGCAGGCTCTGTGCCGTGATGTGGAGAACATCGTGGGCGCAAAGGATTCCAGCGGCGATATCGAGAACCTGAAGGCCTACATCCGCCTGACCCGTGAGCTGGACAAGGAAGTTGCCATTCTGGCCGGTAATGACGGCGCTATCCTGACCTGCCTGAAAGAGGGCGGCGCAGGCGGCATTGCAGGCCGTGCCAACATCTGGCCGGAGACCGTTGCCAAGATCTACGATTGCTTCAAGGCCGGGGATCTGGAGGGCGCACAGGCTGCACAGGACGCCATTGCCATCCTGCAGCAGACCTTCAAGTACGGCAACCCCAACACCATCATCAAGACTGCCGTTGCCCTGCAGGGTCACCCCGTGGGCAAGTGCCGCGCACCCTTCAACTATGTGCCCGAGGAAGGCATGGAAGCCATCAAGAAGGTTCTGGCTGAGAACGAGGCCAAGGGTCTGCACTGAAACGCGCTGAAGCAAGGAGAAGGCTGCTATGAATAAACCCATTGTCGGTATTACTATGGGCGATCCCGCCGGTTCCGGCCCGGAGATCACCATCAAGGCTCTGGCTGACCCGGAGCAGTACAGCTACTGCCGCCCCATCGTGGTGGGCGATGTGAAGGTGATGGAGCAGGCCAAAAAGTTCGTTGGCCGCGAGGACATCGTCATCCACCGCTGCGAGAAGGTGTCGGATGCCCTGTTCACCCCCGGCACCATCGATGTGCTGCATCTGGATCTGATCGAGGACATCAGCAAGTTCGAGATAGCAAAGGTCAGCGTGGAGGGCGGCAACGCAGCCTTCCAGTGCGTGAAAAAGGTCATTGAGCTGGCTATGGCGGGTGAGGTGGATGCCACCTGCACCAACGCCCTGAACAAGGAAGCCATGAACAAGGCGCTGGAGTACTACCACGGCGAAAAGTCGGACGGCTACACCCACTTTGACGGCCACACCGAGATCTACGCCACCTACACCCACACCAAAAAGTACACCATGATGCTGGCACATCACGACCTGCGCGTGGTGCACGTTTCCACCCACGTTTCCCTGCGGGAAGCCTGCGACCGGGTCAAGAAGGACCGCGTGCTGGAGGTCATCGAGATCGCCAACAAGGCCTGCAAGGATATGGGCATCGAGAATCCCCGCATCGCCGTGGCAGGTCTGAACCCCCACTGCGGTGAGAACGGCCTGTTCGGCCGGGAGGAGATCGAGGAGATCACCCCCGCCATCGAAGCCGCCAAGGCCGAGGGCATTACCGGCGTTGTGGGTCCCTGCCCGCCGGACAGCGTGTTCTCGCAGGCCATCGGCGGCTGGTACGACATCGTGGTGTGTATGTACCACGATCAGGGTCACATCCCGCTCAAGACCGTGGGCTTTGTCTACGACCGCGAAAAGCAGGAGTGGAAGGCCGTGGAGGGCGTCAACGTCACGCTGGGTCTGCCCATCATCCGCGCCAGCGTGGATCACGGCACCGACTTCTACCACGCCGGCAAGGGCAACGGCAACGAGCTGAGCCTTGTCAACGCCATCAAGTATGCGGTCAAGATGACCGGCCGCGCCAACTAAGTTATCTTCATCCCAACCAATTCTTCATTTTCTTCCAGAGAGAGCCGCTGCACCCCGTACGGTGCGGCGGCTTTTTCTGGTTTTCCCCGGGTGTTTTTTGTCGTCAAAACCGCAAAACTGTACTTCTGGCAAGGACGATTTTTGAGGTGCTTTTGCAAAAGTTTACAAAAAGCACCGGTTCTGCCCGCAAAATGCCTGAAAACACTTTCTCTTTTTGAGCGTGTGTGATATAATGACAACTGTTCTTGTGCAAGGAACAGGAAAATGTACGCACTAGGCGTACAGTGTAAGAGGAGTGTTACGATATGAAAACCTTGAAAGCGGTTGTAGCAAAATACAACCAGACCAGCCTGATCCTGCGCATCCTGATCGGTCTGGCAGCCGGTTCGGTGCTGGCGCTTGTTGCGCCGGGCGCAGGCTGGGTGGGCGAGCTGGGCAGCCTGTTCGTCGGTGCACTGAAGGGCATTGCCCCGGTGCTGGTGTTCGTCATTGTGGCAAGCGCGCTGGCACAGGGCTCGTCCAAGCTGGACCGCCGCTTCGGCACTGTGATCTGGCTGTATATGCTCACCACCTTTCTGGCGGCAGCCATTGCGGCGATCACCAGCTTTATGTTCCCGGTCACGGTGGTGCTGGCGGACGCAGCACAGTCCGACGTGATCCCGCAGGGCTTGGGCGAGGTGCTGAGCACCCTGCTGACCAACTTTGTGGCCAACCCCGTCAGTGCCCTGATGAACGGCAACTACATCGGCATCCTGTTCTGGGCCTGTATGTTCGGCATTGCCATGAAGAACATCGGCGCAGAGAGCACCAAGGTCTTTCTGGCAAACGCTGCCGATGCCGTCTCCCAGATCGTGCGCTGGATCATCAATCTGGCACCCTTCGGCATCATGGGTCTGGTGTACACCAACGTTTCCGGCAATGGTCTGGCCATCTTTACCCAGTACGGCAAGCTGCTGGCACTGCTGGTGGGCACCATGCTGTTCATGGCGCTGATCGTCTCCCCTTTTATCATGTTCATTTACCTGCGCTGCAACCCGTACCCGCTGGTATTCCGCTGCCTGAAGGAGTCCGGTCTGACTGCTTTCTTCACCCGCAGCTCTGCCGCCAACATCCCTGTGAATATGTCCCTGTGTGAAAAGCTGGGTCTGGACAAGGATATGTACTCTGTGTCCATCCCGCTGGGCGCTACCATCAACATGGACGGCGCAGCCATCACCATCACCATCATGACGCTGGCAGCAGCCAACACGCTGGGCATTCAGGTGTCCCTGCCTGCCGCCATCGTGCTGAGCGCCATGAGCGCTCTGGGCGCCTGCGGAGCTTCCGGCGTGGCCGGCGGCTCCCTGCTGCTGATCCCCATGGCCTGCTCGCTGTTCGGCATCTCCAACGACATTGCCATGCAGATGGTGGGCGTGGGCTTTATCATCGGCGTGGTGCAGGATTCGGTGGGTGATGGCTTGACCTCTGCCGGCGCCGTGGAATTTCCCCCCCCCGCCGAGTATCACCAGTGGCTCAAGGAGGGCAAGCCCCTGCCGGCTTTCCTGAAGGGCTGATAACCTAGCATAAATAAACAAAGCAGCCGCTGCACGAGAAGGTGCAGCGGCTGCTTTTTGCTATAATATTTTACCCAAGCAGTACAACGGCGTAGCGCACGCCTTCGTTTACCACATAGGCAACGCCCAGCTTGGTCTTGCCGGCGGCGGCAGACTTCATGGTGTCGGTCACGATGCCGTCCTTCGGCAGAACAAAGCGGATGTAGTCTTTTCTGGAATCCAGATCGGTATCAATGTAAAAGCCCGGGACAAAATCTTCATCCGAACCATAAATGCCCATACCCATGCTTTCAAATGCAGTGGCATATTTGTGCTGCAACAGGTTGGTCTTGGCAATGTCATTGGCGTTGCCAACACGGTAAAGCTCGGTCTTATTTGTATTGGCAGAGCAGGACACCGAGGTGGCAGAGACCCAGTTGGCAATGCTGTAGGCCTTGTCGCTCAGCTCCTCGCTGTAGGTCATGCCGAGCTGCTCGCACAGCGCCTTTGCGCTGCTGGCATCCGAATGCTTGGGCCCGATCGGCACACCTGCGCTGCCGTCACAGGCGGTAAATACGGCCAGTGCCAGCAGACCGGCCAGCAGACAGGCCAGTAATTTCTTCCATTTTTTCATAAAACGATGCTCCTTTCTGTTCTGAGGTCGTTGCGGGTTTGCGTCCGGTGCGGCGGACGCAGCTTTTTGCTTTCTTCTGCATCCATGATACCTTTTTTTGACGGGAAATGCAATCGTTTTGGCGCAAAAAAACAAGCTGCCGTGCAAAAACACGGCAGCCTGCGGAAAAAACTTTATTTTGCGTACTCCACGGCGCGGCTCTCGCGGATGACGTTGACCTTGATCTGGCCGGGGTAATCCAGCGTATCCTCGATCTTTTTGGCAATGGAGCGTGCCAGCAGGATGACCTGATCGTCGCTGATGACGTCGGGCTTGACCAGAATGCGCACCTCGCGGCCTGCCTGCACGGCAAAGGCCTGCTCCACACCCTCGAAGCTGGAAGAGATCTCCTCCAGATTTTCCAGACGCTTGACGTAGCTTTCCACGTTCTCGCGGCGGGCACCCGGGCGGGCGGCGCTGATGGCGTCGGCAGCCTGAATGATGAAGGCCAGCGGGGTCTTGGGCTCCACGTCGCCGTGGTGTGCTTCAATGGCGTGGATGATCTGGGTGTTCTCCTTGTACTTGCGGCAGATGTCCACGCCGATCTGGACGTGGCTGCCCTCGATCT
>OBZC01001903.1_pt1 | contig 10515 bp, 5 predicted proteins | sample 1538231 | NCBI WGS metagenome assembly OBZC01 (sample SAMEA2580225, study PRJEB22360) | human gut metagenome | biome: human gut; feature: human-associated habitat; material: faeces | place: Denmark | collected 2008/2010 | reverse complement strand
GGAGTGACCTAGATTTCAATGAGCCATGTGACCTAAATTTAGATTAGCATAAACAGCTATTTATATTCAAAAGGTTAAATTGATTATCATACTTGTCAACCACTTCTCTTGCTTTATCATATAACCCCAGTTCAAGAAGAGACTTTAGATAATAATATCGTATATATGTCCAACACTCTTTGTCTTCACGCAAATATGGATTTATTTGTCCACTAAACTCTAATTCGCCAATATCTATCAACAAATAAAAATTATTATCCGCATACTGTTTATGTAAAAGTTTTTTTATTAATGTATAATCATATTCAAAATTTGATTTTAGAGCTGCAACTAAAGCAATATAAGAGGTATTCGGCAATCCTTTATAATACTGATAAATTTGATTATAGCTTTCATTCCTATATTCTGACAAGAAATCCATACATTTAAGCGAAATAAGTTTATCTGTATAGATCCTATCTTTGTATAAATTAATTAATGAACATGTTACCAGACGTTTTATGACAGGAGGTGTTATCCGATTGTCTATTCCACATATAATTTTAGTTTCTATTCCATCTTGCAGCAATTGGCTAAGACAAATTATCAGCGACAATGAGTTTTTTTCAAGGTTACTTAACGAATTAATTAATTCCTCAATATAATTCTCAAGATTACGGTAATCTATAATTTTAACACCTTTAGTATACGCCTCAACACTATAGCGCGCATAAACGGGATATCCATTCGAGAGCTCAGAAATTTCATATCTGTCAGATTGCTCTATCTCTATATTATAACTATTCGCAAGTAATTCTATTTCGTTTTCGCCAAATTTGCCCGGAGATATGTGAAATGTATCGTCATTACTATCTACAGCAATTACGACTTGATTATTCTTGTTACAGTTTATAAAGGCTTTGGCAAATTCTGTACATTCTACTAAATCAATTTCATAAATATTGTCAATGAATAAAATACTATTTCTTTGAAATGTGGAGTTGTTTAATCGTTTACTAATATCCGTTACAGAAGCATCTGGATGTCCGCAAAATTTATTTGAAAGAGCGTGCGTTATGGTTTTAGTATGGTTGTTATTATAATAAAAAGCGGCATAAGACTTCCACTTTTTTCTGTGCGTATAATTTATTCTATCGCATGACATTTTCATGAATAACGTTTTGCCCATTCCAAATTTACCATTAATATATATTATTCGATCTTGTTCGCGTTGTATCAGATTCGATAATTTTATGTATTCGATATCTCTATCTACGAAATGCTCATCATTTAAGTACCGCTCAATCAAAGTATCCTTTTGAAATTTTCCTAATATATATGACCAAAGTGCAATAACTATTGTAAGTGGTATGCCTATCAGCGTAGCAAACACACCAGCAGTTCCTGAATCATTTTTATACAAAAAATATGCAGCACCTCCAAAAAACAATGCACAAACTAAAGTAAGCATAACTACTATTCCTATTTGGAAATAGAATTTACTTCTTTTCATAAAAACCACCTCTCTTTTGGACTTAATTAACAGATAACTATTTATTATCCATCATGTATATGATTACAGTTTTAAATTTTTGAAGCAATGTATTAGGCTATAGTATCAAAACTATGTAAGTACAAAGTGCTAGGCTATCAGTTAAAAAAGAATCCTTTTCCGGCTTTGTAAATACCAATGGATCAATTTACGCTGCATGGTCATTGAGTATATGCTTTCCGGTATATTAGTGCATGCTTTTTGTAACATAGTGTATGAACATAGATAAAAGTGTATATTATGTTACAATATCGTACACATAGCCATCATTGGAATAATATAAAAAAGCTTAATAAAGTTACTGCAGCGACCGATATAATATATATAACTTTAATTCGGAGGACGCTTAATGAGAAAGTTTTTGCCTTTTGCAGTAATGACAGGAATAATGTTGAATCCATTTACAGCAGCGTATATTAAGAATGATTTATATGCTTCTTTCAACATGAATGAATATGAGCTAGCATCAGAAACTGATGATGCAAGTAATAGTACACATACATATGGATATGTGGCTAATGAATGGGATAATAATGCGCCGGTTTATGAAAGTGATTTTTCACTATATAACGAGATTCCATATAGATTTCCCGATGACATGTCGGTTTTTAAAAATACATATCCGGTTACGCGGAATCAGAATCCTTATGGTTCATGTTGGGCGTTTGCATCGTTGGGACTTGCTGAATTTGATTTGATTAATGACGGAACTGCTGATAGCAGTATTGATTTGAGCGAACTGCAGCTTATATATTTTTTGTTTAATTCAGTTACAGACCCATTAGGTGGTACGGAGGGAGATTTTGCATACTACTATAATGCTAATGCCTCAACATCGTATCTGGACTATGGTGGAAATTATGAAATGGCATCAAGGAGATTGTCGCAATGGGTAGGTGGGATTCCGGAAGCGGAGGTTCCATATTCGAACGCTTCCATGGTTCTTTCTAATGGACTGGATAGTAAATATGCATACAATTTTAATGTTGCGCATTTACGCAATGTGTATAGAATTTCACTGAGGCACAACGCTGATGATGTAAAACAGCAGATTATGGAACATGGAGCTGTTGGTGTTATGTACTATCACGATGATTTTAATCTTTCTTCAACTCCTGATGGTACAGTGTATAATTATTATGATACAGCAGCTTCAGGCGGTGGACATGCTGTGATGATAGTTGGATGGGATGATACATACTCGAGGAATAATTTTGCGTGGGCTCAGCCGGCTAATGATGGGGCATGGCTTATTCGTAATAGCTGGGGAAATTATATTGATTACTTCTGGATGTCATATGAGACAGCGTCATTGCAAGATACAGCGTGGGTGTTTGATTTTGAGGCAAGTGATGAGTATGACAACAACTATCAGCTAGATGGCGGACTTGAGACATATTCCGTGAGCTATACAACAATGGCTAATGTTTTTACCGCTAAAAATGACAATGAAGTTAAGTCAGAGACATTAAAGGCAGTATCGTTGTCGACATCAATGTCAACCAATGTCAATTACACTATAGAAGTTTATACTGATTTGACAGATGAAAAAAATCCATTAAGTGGAACCAAACAGGAGAGTGCCACAACACAGGGGACAACTGCCTATGCTGGCAGGTATACTATTGAGTTAAATAATGAGGTAAAAATTGTTCCGGGAAGTAGATTTGCCATTGTTGTGAGCGTTGATAAGCCGGCTCTTGACTGTGAGCAGGCTACATGCATAGCGAATGGTGAGAATTTTTCTAATATGATTTGGGAGCGCAGGGTCAGCCTTAATAATGGAAAAACATTTTATAAATACGGAGATAAGTTTTATGCGTACCCTTCTAACTTACGTGTAAAAGCATTTACAACGGATGACGAGAATACATCGAACATACCGGATGTGCCGGAAACCCCGAGTGAGCCGGATGTCCCAGATGTGCCGGAAACCCCGAGTGAGCCGGATGTCCCGGATGTGCCAGAAACCCCGAGTGAGCCGGATGCCCCGGATGTGCCGGAAACCCCGAGTGAGCCAGATATACCAGATGTGCCGGAAACCCCGAGCGAGCCGGATAACCCGGACGTTCCGGAAGTACCGGATGTTCCAAGTGAGCCAGATATACCGGATGCACCGGAAACACCGAGTGAGCCGGATATCCCGGATGTGCCGGATACTCCGGACGTTCCTGCAACCTCGGATATACAGGAATTACCATCATATACTATAGGAGAGCTTGACTATTCGCCAGTATTTAATGCAAATTACTATTATCTACATAATGCTGACTTAGCGAATGCGTTTGGAAAAGATGCACAGGCATTGTTTAATCATTTTATTAGTTATGGTATTTATGAGGGAAGACAGGCATGCGAGTCTTTTAATCCTTTGAATTATAGAAATAATTATCGGGATTTAGATGCCGCATTTGGAGAAGATTTGTCTGCATACTATGCTCATTACATAAAATACGGCAAAGCAGAGGGAAGAAGCGGTGTTAATATTAATACACCTGATACCGTTCCAGATTATACGCCGGATGTTAAACCGAATTATGATTATGTAATTGATGGAATTGATTATTCGGTTGTGTTTGACGCAGATTACTATTATAACACACATCGAGATGTCGCCAATGCATTTGGGAAAGACAATAAAGCTTTATTCAATCATTTTATGACATATGGCATATATGAGGGAAGACAGGCAAATATAGAGTTCAATGTTGAAGCATACAAGGAAAGATATAGAGATCTTTCTGAAACATTTGGTTCTGATATCAGAACTTATTATATTCACTATATTCTATATGGTAAGGCTGAAGGAAGAAGTGCAGTGGGAGGTAGTGGATATATATATGATGGTATAGACTATTCGGCTGTATTTGATTCAGGATATTATCATGACCATTATGGTGATTTGGCTAATGCCTTCGGTTCCGACAGCGTAGCTCTGTTTGAACATTTTATAAAATATGGTATGGATGAGGGAAGACAGGCAAGCACTGGTTTTAATGTATATACATATATGAACAGGTATCGTGATTTGAATGCTGCATACGGAAGTGATTTGAAAATGTACTATCAGCATTATATAAAGTATGGAATCTCAGAAGGAAGAAGCGCACAGTAGAGAAGATAAGTTTTTGTATATTGATTATGCCATCCATATCGGATGGCATAATCAATATATATGGAAGAAATGGAGAATATTGATTAACAGAGTATTAGAAAACAATAATTTAAAGGTAACAATAAGCGACGCAGGTGCCGAGCTTATCAGTGTATGGGATAAGAGCCATAATGCCGAGCGTATATGGAGAGGTGATTCGGCGGTATGGGGAAGACATGCACCGGTTCTTTTTCCGTTTGTCGGAAAGGTTGCCGGCGGAAAGTACAGCTACAGGGGAAGAGAGTATAAGATGACATCGCATGGCTTTGCGCGCGACAGGCAGTTTGAGCTTGTCAGTGAGGATGGAGGGTCTGTGACACATGTGCTTAGGTGGAATGAGGAGAGCCTTACGGTGTATCCGTTTGAATTTGCATTGTATGTGAAGCACAGCCTTGAAAATGCGGATTCGCATTCTGTGAAGGTGGAATGGAGGGTTGTCAATGAAGCTGTTGAGGGCGGAGAGGATATGCTGTACGGAATTGGCGGGCATCCTGCGTTTACATTTCCGAGGGAGGTGAAGCCGGTTGACTGTTCGCTGAGAATATACGGTGGAACGGCGGCTGTTAATGGGAATAATATAAGTGATAACGTGGCTATCTGCAGGGCATTGAGATATCACCTTCTGGATACGGCGGGCTGTATTGATATGTCACAGGAGTATGTGCTTGATATGCCGGAGAGCTGTGCGAGGATAACGGAGAATATGTTCGATAAGGATGCGCTTATTGTTCTGGATAATCAGGTGAACCACATTGAGCTTCTTGATGCGCTGGGAAAGGCTTATGTGACCATGGATTGTCAAGGCTTTCCTTATTTTGGAATATGGTCAAAGAAGGTTGATGAATTTATCTGTCTTGAGCCATGGTATAGCGTTGCCGATGTTGCAGGCTGTGACGGAAATATTGAAAATAAGGCAGGAATGCAGAGGCTTGCAGCTGGAGACAGCAGGGAGTATGCGTATACGATTACCTTCTAAAAATATACAGCTTCTGAGTGTTGCGTGAAGATGACGAACCCGGATATTATATATTTTAGTACAAAATTATTCTGTAAAAAGCGGAATTTTTTGTTATTTAGCTCCGGATGCAAAATGTGCCGGTTTAATCTATGAATGTACTGGGCATGCTTCACAGCCGGGATTATAATTACACAGAAAAATAAAGGACAAATATATAAGGAGTTTTATGAATAAAATACATAATAAAATAATAAAAATAGTAATGAGTTTTGCGCTCACGCTTGGTGTGATTTTAGGCGTGGCGGGAAGCTTTTATGAGAAAACATCTGCAGACGCGGATGACAGTAATTTTACAAACCTGATTATTTTTATGAGATTTGCGGACGAGGATGAGTTTATTGATGATGTATATGAGAATACGCCGGTAAGAAAAATAACGGACAACTCCTACAATACGGCAATGTACAACGTCAGCGACTATTATAGGAATGTTTCGGATAACAAATGCCGCATAAGGAGCGTATATCTGTTAGATAACGGTGGGTCGATTAAGCTGTCGCATGAGAGGGGCTATTATGCGGAGTACAGTGAGACAAATCCAATCGGTTATAAGGACAGCGGTGAGGCGGGAGCCCGTATGTATGAGCTGAAGCGTGATTGGTCGGATGCGGTGACAAAGGCGGTTGAGGCGGGCAACAGGATATCCAATTATGATGGGACTGTCAATTATGGTTATGATGAGCTTGACAAGGATGGGGATGGCTGCATAGATTCCATAACGATAATTTATAAAAATGCAACGCAGAGCAACATAGCGGTAGGCTGGGGATCACCCTTGTGGAATTATAAGGATTATGCTGATTATTTAGTGATTAATACGGATAAGGGAAGCGTAAAGAGCAGAATGTATGTCCAGCTGACCAACTCGTATACAAAGCCGGATGGAGATACGCTGGGTTATCTTTATAAGGATTCACAGGGGAATGTCATAGTGTCACAGGCAGCGGCTATCCATGAGATGGGGCATATAATGGGGTTGAAGGATCTATACAATTCCTCACAGAGTTCTCCGGTGTATTACATGTCTGTGATGGCAAAGCATATGTCGCCGGTTCCGCAGTTTCCTTCGGTAAAGGAAAAGGAGGTTCTCGGCTGGGTTGGGGACGGAGACGTTCAGACAATTATAGCCTCAGGTGAGTATAGTCTAAGGGCACTTGGAACTGCAGGACATGGAATTGCAGGATATAAGCTTGATATTCCGGAGAAGGGAAAGACGCTTTATCTGGAATACAGGAATTTTGCGTCAAATGGAAACAAGTATGATTCCCAGTACAAGGAGCTGTATAAAACAAATGGCAAAAGAGTTGACAGTCTGCCGATGAAATCAGGTCTGGTATGCTACCTTATTGATACAGGGACAAAATTTCCGAACAATATGAACTCTTCACCTTCTAAGTGGAATTATCAGGTGCTGGGCAATCAATATTCTACGATGGTTGATGCGGCGGTTGGAGTAGATGAGGAAAAGTGGATTACAGATAATCTTAGTATCATGGTGACGGCGATTGATGGCAATACACTTACTTTTACAATAGAAGGAAATTTTGCGGAGCATATTCACAGTGGTGGACAGGCAACCTGCGTCAGCCGCGCCAGATGCTCAGTCTGTCATCAGGAATATGGTGGATTTGATGATAGTAGACATGAACATACCATGGTTAGAGGTGACAAGGCACCGAGCTGTACAGAAGTTGGATACACGGGAGACACATATTGTACGGATTGCAATAAAATGGTGAGCATTGGCTCAGACATAGACATGATTGCGCATGAATTAGAGCATGTGGAGGCACGGGCAGCTACCGCAGCACAGGAAGGTAATATAGAGTATTACTATTGTAAAGTATGTGGAGAGTGTTTCCTTGACAAAAATGCAGCTGATACTATAAAAATGGATGATACAATAATACCTAAGCTGGCACCTGTAATCATAGCGGGAAATGATGCAGCTATAGATGCTTCCTCGGGCAAGAGTGCTGTATTCAGGTCGAATGCGGCATTTGCCGATTTCATACGTGTTGAACTTGACAGCAAGGAGCTTGTAGAGGACAAGGACTACATTGTAAAGGAAGGAAGTATAATAGTAACACTCATGCCTGAGGTTATCAGCAACCTGTCTGAGGGAAGCCACAAGCTTGCTATAGTGTCTTTAGGTGGAACAGCAATCGCAAATTTCTCTGTAACGAAACCGCAGCAGCCAAGCAGCGAGGAGCAGTCAAGCAGCGAGGAGCAGCCAAGCAGCGAGGAGCAGCCAAGCAGTGAGGAGCAGCCAAGCAGCGAGGAGCAGCCAAGCAGTGAGGAGCAGACGAGCAGCGAGGAGCAGTCGAGCAGCGAGGAGCAGCCAAGCAGTGAGGAGCAGCCGAGCAGTGAGGAGCAGCCGAGCAGCGAGGAGCAGTCAAGCAGCACTGCAGCAATAGGTGGTGAGTCAGAATCGAACGGTAATTTGGCCGGAGGTTCCACGGAAACAATAAGCGCTGATGGGAACGGTACCGGTTCCGGGGATGAAGGCTCCGAGGATGGTATTGTCCATATCTCTCCGAGTACCGGAGGGAAAATTCAGATAAAGGCATGGGCTGTTGTTGGCACATTCCTGATGGGGGCATTTATATTTTTAAGAAAGAGAAGATAAAGATGTTTTCTACCTGAAATAAAAAGTGCTTCTTAAGCCTGTCAGTAATTTTAAATGATGGGGAAAATATTATTTGCCTTATCATATCATTACATGAAATTGAAAAATGAGTTATTGCTCATAGAAATTGAAAAATGAGTCATTGCCATATTGTTCAAAAGATTTAAATATGATATAGTTAAACGCAGATTATAATTTGTAAGGTGATACAGCCTATTGGTTATAAACATGTGAGTATATGATTGAATTTTTGCGAGGTGAAAATTTATGTGCGGAATAGTAGGTTTTACGGGTGAGCATCAGGCTGCACCGATTATACTGGATGGTCTTTCTAAGCTTGAGTATCGTGGTTACGATTCAGCGGGTATGGCTGTACGTGATGGAGATGGAGAGTACCAGATAGTCAAGGCAAAGGGCAGGCTTAAGGCTCTTTACGAGAAAACGGATGGAGGAAATGCAGTGCATGGCACATGCGGCATAGGTCATACAAGATGGGCAACCCATGGTGAGCCATCGGAGGTCAATGCACACCCTCATATGGCAGATGATGGAAATGTTGTTGGTGTACATAATGGTATTATAGAGAATTATCAGGAGCTTAAGGAAAAGCTTGTCAAGAACGGCTATTCCTTCTATTCATCGACAGATACCGAGGTTGCGGTAAAGCTTGTTGATTACTACTACAAGAAGTATGAGCACACTCCTGTGGATGCGATTAACCATGCGATGGTGCGTATCCGCGGTTCTTATGCGTTTGCATTTATGTTCAAGGATTACCCGGGAGAAATCTATGCAGCAAGAAAAGACAGCCCGATGGTTCTTGGTGTGAGTGATGGTGAGGCTTATGTTGCCTCAGATGTTCCGGCAATATTAAAGTATACGAGAAATGTATATTATATCGGCAATCTGGAGATGGCTCGTCTTAAAAATGGACAAATTACCTTCTATAATCTAGATGGCGATGAGATTGAAAAGGAGTCTGTTGAGATTAAGTGGGATGCTGAGGCAGCTGAGAAGGCGGGCTATGAGCACTTTATGATAAAGGAAATCCATGAACAGCCGCGTGCGATAGCGGATACACTTCATTCTGTTTACAAGGACGGAACTCTTGATTTATCATCCGTTGGTCTTGCAGATGACGATATTAAGAAAATTTCACAGATTTATATAGTTGCATGTGGTTCGGCGTACCATGTCGGCGTTGTTGCGCAGTATGTCATGGAGGATCTTGCCAAGATTCCGGTGAGGGTTGATGTGGCTTCAGAGTTCAGGTACCGCAAGCCGATTCTTAAGAGTGATGATCTGGTTATCATCATCAGCCAGTCGGGCGAAACGGCAGACAGCCTTGCGGCGCTTCGTCTTGCAAAGGAGAAGGGCGTCAAGACACTTGCCATTGTAAATGTCATCGGCAGCTCCATTGCGCGCGAGGCGGACAGTGTGTTCTATACCCTTGCCGGTCCGGAGATTGCGGTTGCCACAACAAAGGCATACAGCACACAGCTTATTGCCTCCTACTGTCTCGCAATCCAGTTCGCCAAAGTTCGCGGTGAGCTGACAGAGGTGCAGTGTGCAGATATGCTTGCGGAGCTTGAGACACTTCCTGATAAGGTTACCAGGATTCTTGATGACAAGGAACGCATCCAGTGGTTTGCCGCTAAGCAGGCGACTATGCGGGATACCTTCTTCATCGGACGCGGTATCGACTATGCGGTGAGTCTTGAGGGAAGCTTGAAGCTCAAGGAGATTTCCTACATCCACAGTGAGGCCTATCCTGCCGGCGAGCTTAAGCACGGCACGATCAGCCTTATCGAGGACGGAACTCTTGTAATAGGAACTCTCACACAGGATGCTCTCTACGAAAAGACAGTGAGCAACATGGTTGAGTGCAAGAGCCGTGGCGCGTACCTTATGGGTCTTACAACCTACGGCAACTACGAGACAGAGGATACCTGTGATTTCACGGTATACATTCCTAAGACAGATGCCCATTTTACAGCATCGCTTGCGGTTATACCGCTCCAGCTTCTTGGCTACTATGTATCGGTGGCTAAGGGACTGGATGTTGACAAGCCAAGGAATCTGGCTAAGAGCGTTACAGTAGAATAACACTTGGGACAGGGGTCTGACCCAATAACGTTTAGTTAAGCCCCTAATCCTATTTTTATATCTATTTTTATTTAAAC
>OBZC01001898.1_pt1 | contig 10529 bp, 10 predicted proteins | sample 1538231 | NCBI WGS metagenome assembly OBZC01 (sample SAMEA2580225, study PRJEB22360) | human gut metagenome | biome: human gut; feature: human-associated habitat; material: faeces | place: Denmark | collected 2008/2010 | reverse complement strand
CATTTCGGCAGGCATCGGAAAAATAAGGAAGTTGCTCCCGCCGGCGGGAGCTGCCGAGCACAGCGAGACGGGGGTAGTCCTGGTCGGCTGCAGATTGACAGCTCCACCGTCGGAGGCGGAATTGGAAAGCAAATGAGCACACCAAGTCAGGCCGAGGTACGGCGCATGATCGCCGCTGCCGGCACTATCGTCGTCAAGGTCGGATCTAGCTCCCTGACCCAGCCGAGCGGGCACCTCGACCCTGACAAGCTCGACGCTCTTACCGCCGCATTGGCGCAGGTACGGCTGATGGGTGCCCGTGTGGTGCTGGTCTCTTCCGGTGCTATCGCCGCGGGTTTTGGCCCGTTGGGCTTTGATGAGCGACCGGCTGATGTGGCTACCCAGCAGGCCACCGCCGCTCATTTGCTGATGGGCCTCCCCAGCGGGCCTCCGCCGCCGTGGGACAAGGCCTGCTGATGGCCCGCTATGAAGCTGCCTTCGGCCGGTTCGGTATTCGGGTGGGACAGATTCTGATCACCGCGGAAGACACGATTCGAGCCACCCAGTACCGCAACGTGGAACGTACGTTGGATCGGCTGCTCGATCTGGGCGTGGTGCCGATTATCAATGAGAACGACTCGCTGGCCTCCAACGAGATTCGTTTCGGCGATAACGACCGGCTGTCTGCTTTGGTGGCCAATCTGGTGCGTGCCGAAGCGTTGGTATTGCTCACCGATGTGGATGCGCTGTACACCGCGCCGCCCGCCCAGCCCGGATCACGCCGCGTGGAATACGTGCCCAATGTGATCGATGCGCTGGGTGATATCCGGGTGTCCGGCTCGGGCTCCAAAGTCGGTACCGGTGGCATGGTTACGAAGCTTGAGGCCGCTCGCGTGGCTGCCGTTTCCGGCATCCCCACTGTGCTGACATGCGCCTCAAACGCAGGCCCCGCAATGATGGGCGACCCGGTGGGCACGGTATTCGCGCCGGTCAAGGCCCGTGGATCTTCACGCCGCCTGTGGATTGGTTTCGCGGCTGAACCGCGCGGCACGATTGTGGTTGATGCGGGTGCGGCCAAGGCCATTCGTGGTGGTCGGGCATCGTTGCTGGCCGCCGGCGCTCTCGATGTGCATGGCGATTTTTCCGCCGGCGATCCTGTATGGATCGATGACGAATCCGGCACGCATCTGGCCCGTGGTCTGGCCGGCTTCGACTCCGAGGAGATTCCGCAGACGCTCGGTCGCAATACGGCTCAGCTCAAGCGATTCCTGGGCGATCAGTACGCGCATCCGCTTGTGCATCGCGACAATCTTGTACTGGTGTAAGTCATTGCGTTGAAGCTCCCCTCTGATGAGGGAGCTGATAGGCGTAGTGAGAGAACTGTGAGAGGCCAGAGCCTGCCCTCATCCATTCGCTGTATTCACTGAATCGCCGCGATAAACGTATCCAGCGAGCCAGTGCCCTGAATGCGCACGCGTGGCAAGTTCATGGGATCGGCACCAACATCGGCCCAGCCATACTGAGTGGTAAACGCGGCCAATGTGCCGGTCTCCCTGACCGCCTCAATCGCGTCTGGCGTGGTATCGCCGAACGGATAGGCAAATGCCTGCAAGGAGCCGGTTACCTGCTCCGACTGCTTGAGATCATCCACAATCTCCTGATGGCTCATTGCGCTGATGCGTCCGCCGTGGCCGACCGTGCCGCCGGCGCGGTGCATGTCGAACGAATGCGATTCATACTCAAGATATGGCGTGGCGTAGGTCTTCATCTTGTTCAGTGCCTCGCCATCGGCCCCTATGATGAACGATGTGGCCGGCACCTTGTACTTGGCCAGCAGCGGGGTGCCGTACTGGAAGAAGTGCGGCTCGCCATCATCGAAAGTCATCACGATGCTGTTCTTGGGCAGGCTGTGCTTGCCATCGATGAATGCGCGGACCTCGGGCCAGGACGGGTAATAGAAATTGTTCTGCGTCAGGTATTGCAGCTGCGGCTCGAGTGACGTGGTCGGAATCCAGTTCGCGTCAACGTCTGCAGGCGGATTCGCCGGGTCGTAGACATAGTGGTACATCAGCACGGGAATACCGCCGGTCTGCTTATCCATCGTGTCCACTACTTTGACCGTGCGCGTGGCGGATGCCTCATGGCCGGTTGAATCATGAACCGTGTATTGCACCGTGTAATCGCCGGGAGTGTTCGTGTCTACGGTGCCGGTAGTGACAATGTTGCCGGTCAGTACGCCGTCTTCCGGCTCGATGGCATGTGCGCCGCCTTCCACATACTGCTCACCCTTGAGCACATAGGTGGTTTCGCTGCCGTTGACACCGATGACGATGTTGCCGGGATCCAACTGCGGCACGGTTTTACGGGTAAGGGATTTATGCGCGGTGGTCGGAAGCTGCTGTTGCATGGATGGCGCAGACTGCCGGACGAACCACCCATGCGCAACGACACCGACGGTGATTACCAAGGCCACTGCCACCACGGCTGCTACCACCAATACGGCGATACGCCGCGTGCGCTGTGCTGCGATTGCGGCAGCGGAACGGTGGCTGGCGTGTTGCCCGTAGTGCAACTGGCTGCCATGAGCGCTATGCGTTTCGGCATGGCGGCTGTACGCCACACGTGGCTCGACCGTGCTGCGGCGAGTCCCACGACTGCCATGGCTTTCGTGATGCTTTGCCATAATCTCTCCTCCGGCACGCTTTCCCAACCTGCTGCGCGCAGCTCCATTGCACCACAGACCCTATGCGGATGTCCAGTTTTGTTGAGACCTGCAACACACTTCCAAACATCGTGCGTTGGGGTTATCGTAAGAGCCATGACTATGGCGCAATGGCAGATTCTTTCCGACCGTATCAACACTGTGGCACCGAGCGCTACGCTCGCCGTGGATTCCAAGGCCAAGGCAATGAAGGCCGCCGGTCTTGACGTCATCGGTTTTGGCGCCGGTGAGCCGAACTTCCCGACTCCTGCGAACGTGGTCAAGGCCGCTGCCGATGCATGCCTTGATCCGAAGAATTACAAGTACACGCCCACTCCGGGTTTGCCCGAGCTGCGCGAGGCCATCGCGGCCAAGGTGCTGCGCGATTCCGGCTATGAGGTAAACGCCGATCAGGTAGTAGTGACCAACGGCGGTAAGCAGGCCGTGTATGAGGCTTTCCAGATTTTGCTCAACGATGGTGACGAGGTCATCATCCCCACTCCGTACTGGACCAGCTACCCTGAGGCCGTGAAGCTGGCGGATGGCGTGCCGGTGGAGGTGTTTGCCGGTGCCGACGTGAACTTTGAGCCGTCGCTGGAGGCGCTTGAGGCTGCCCGTACCGAGCGGACCAAGGCCATCATCGTCAACTCGCCGAACAACCCAACCGGTGCCGTATGGAAGCCGGAAACCGTGGAAGCCATCGGACGTTGGGCTGTTGAGCACCACATCTGGATTATCTCCGATGAGATTTATGAGCACCTGAACTATGACGACGCGCGCACCACATATATCGGTGCTGCCGTGCCGGAATGCCGCGACCAGCTACTGGTGCTTAACGGTGTGGCCAAGACCTACGCGATGCCTGGCTGGCGTGTCGGCTGGATGGTCGCCCCGGCTGAGGTGGCCAAGGCTGCCACCAAGCTGCAGGGTCATATGACTTCGAATGTGGCCAATATCTCTCAGCGTGCCGCATTGGCCGCCGTATCCGGCCCTCTGGATGAGGTATACGAGATGCGTAAGGCTTTTGATGTGCGTCGCAGTGCGATTGTTGCGGCTCTGAACGACATCGAGGGTGTGTATTGCCCGACTCCGACCGGTGCGTTCTATGCATTTGCGGATATCACCGCGTTGCTGGGCAAGCCGCTGGGTTCCAACGGCACGGTGTGCGCCACTTCTGCCGATTTTGCCGCTGCTCTGTTGGACGAAGCTCACGTGGCCGCTGTTCCCGGTGAAGCCTTCGGCGCTCCCGGTTACCTGCGCTTCTCTTATGCTCTCGCCGACGACGATCTGGCCGAGGGCATGAAGCGTTTCAAGGACTGGGCGAAGTAAACCGTTCCTTTCCCCTCCGAAGAGGGGAGCGCATCCTGAGGGGAGTTTTGGGCGCGTTGAGCCCGGCTCCCCTTGGTCGTCTTTGGAGGCGATTTTGCAGTTTATCCGACACGCGATTTGCCTTAATCCACCCCAGCCGTTACTATAGCGATTTGGCGGTTTCCGCCATGGCGAAGCGTTCTCTACGGAACGTCAGCCGAGGTGAACTTCACCTAGGGAAGTGGCGCAATTGGTAGCGCAACGGTCTCCAAAACCGTAGGTTGTGGGTTCGAGTCCCGCCTTCCCTGCCAAGTTTCTTCAATAAGCAAGCAGCTGATGCGAGGTACGGAATGGCTAAGACGGGCACAAACGAAAAGGCAGTCAAGCCGAATGTCTTCATGCGTATTGGTCTGTTTATCAAGCAGATCATCGATGAGCTTCGCAAGGTCGTAACCCCCACTGCCAAGGAACTGTTCTTCTGGTCTCTGGCGGTGTTCATCTTCGTGCTGCTGCTGATGGCTCTCGTTACCGGCATGGACTTCGGTCTGGGCAAGGCCACGCTGGGTATTTTCGGCTGATTTACGCATAACCTGAAGGTGAATGACAACGCATGAGTGATGAACTGAATCTCGAGAACCTCGACGCTGCTCTGGAGAATGTGGATGCGGCGGCCGATGAGGCTCCTGTGGCTGATGCTCCGGCCGAGGCCGTTGAGTCTGCCGAACCTGTTGCCGAAGCTCCTGTGGCTTCCCCTGAAACTGTGGCTGAGTCGGCGGAAGAAGAGTCCGAAGTCAACGAGTCCGAGCAGGCTGAGGAAACCGATGCCGGCCAGAAGGCCGTTGATGAGTTCTCCAAGTCGTTGCGCACCCTTGACGGTAAGTGGTACGTGCTGCACACCTACTCCGGCTACGAGAAGCGGGTGAAGACCAACATCGAGTCCCGTGTGGCTTCTTTCGGCATGGAAGATCAGATCTTCCAGGTCGAGGTGCCGATGGAAGAGGTCGAGAAGCACACCGAAAAGGGCAAGAAGGTCATCACCCGCGTGCGTGTTCCTGGCTACGTGCTGATTCGTATGTGGCCGGACGAGAACGCTCGCCGTGTCGTGCGTGAGACCGAAGGCGTGACCGGCTTCGTTGGTCCGTCCAAGGATCCGGCTCCGCTCTCCCGTCAGGAAGTCGTGGCCATGATGGCCCCGATGATTGCCTCCGAAGCGCTCAAGGCCGCCGGCGACAAGCCCGCTGCCGCCAAGAAGCGCAAGGTCGAGGTCTCCTATGCCGTGGGTGACCAGGTCACCGTTACCGATGGTCCTTTCGCCACTATGGCCGCTGTCGTTTCCGACGTGGAACCCACCACCCAGAAGCTCACCGTGCTCGTGTCCATCTTCGGCCGCGATACGCCTGTGGAGCTCGGCTTCCACCAGGTGCAGAAGCTCGACTAATAGGTTTAATAGCAAAAGCCCGACCATCACGGTCGGGCTTTTTGTTGTTGTTAGTCATCGGGCATCTCGTCGCATCGTGACCGTAGTCGCAAACCGTAATTGCAGTCGTAACCGGTAACTTTGTAGTTCCTAGGGCATCCCTGTTCGTTAGTGACAGGATTTTAGGAGATTGGGGTTGGTTTCCTAAATATCTGTCATTGGCTTTGACTCAGTGACAGAATTTTAGGACGAAGCCGCTTTTTTCTTAAATTTCTGACGCTGGGGCGGTTCATTGATGTCGTTAGGTGGGTGGCGATTGTGGATGACGCAGTCCGATGATGAGAACAACTGTGGATGATGCTGCCGATGGCGAGAACCGGGGCGGACTTATGGCCAGTTGTTGTCCGGGTGAGACGACATAATGGGAAAGCTTGTGTCTGGAGGGAAGACCCGCTAGCACAGCACAGCAATATAAGTTGCGGGAGGAGACCGACCGCGGCCAAATATTGAGCACAATCGGATACCTAATGAGTCAAGACCGATTGGGCTGAATGGATGGACACGGACGGCGACCATTTGAACCGCGTTATAGAAAGAAGAACCATATTATGGCTCCCAAGAAGAAAGTCTCGGCGCTGATCAAGCTCCAGATTCAGGCCGGCAAGGCCAAACCGGCCCGGCCCCCGCCGCTGGGCCCGGCTCTGGGTTCCCACGGCGTGAACATCATGGATTTCTGCAAGGCATACAATGCCCAGACGCAGGACAAGATGGGCCAGGTCATCCCTGTCGAGATCACCGTTTACGAGGATCGTTCCTTCACCTTCGTTCTCAAGACCCCGCCGGCTGCAGCTCTGCTGAAGAAGGCTGCTGGCATTGAGAAGGGTACCGAGAACCCGCTGACCCACAAGGTCGGTTCTGTCACCAAGGCGCAGGTTCGCGAAATCGCTGAGACCAAGATGGAAGATCTGTCTGCTCGCGATATCGAAGCCGGCATGAAGATCATCGAGGGCACTGCTCGCTCGATGGGCATCACGGTTACGGACTGATAAGGAGAAGGACAGATGGTAAAGCGTTCCAAGAAGTACCGCGAAGCCGCTGAGCGCGTCGATCGCAACAACCTCTACACCGCCAACGAGGCCATTGCTCTGCTCAAGAGCATGCCCTCCTACAACTTCGACCAGACCGTCGAGGCTGTGTTCCGTCTGAGCGTTGACCCGCGCAAGGCCGACCAGCTCGTGCGTGGTACCGTCAACCTGCCTCACGGCACTGGTAAGACCGCCAAGGTCCTCGTGTTCGCCCGTGGGCCGAAGGCCACCGAGGCCACCGAGGCCGGCGCCGACATCGTCGGTGATGACGACCTGATCGCCAAGGTTCAGGGCGGCTTCCTCGACTTCGATGCCGTGGTTGCCACTCCGGACATGATGGGCAAGGTCGGCCGTCTGGGTCGTGTGCTCGGTCCGCGTGGCCTGATGCCGAACCCCAAGACCGGCACTGTGACCATGGACGTCACCAAGGCTGTCAAGGACATCAAGGGCGGCAAGATCGAGTTCCGTGTCGACAAGAACGGCAACCTGAGCTTCCTCATCGGCAAGATGAGCTTCGACGAGTCCGCTCTGGACGAGAACTTCAAGGCCGTGGCCGACGAAGTCAAGCGTCTGAAGCCGTCCACCGTGAAGGGCCGTTACCTGACCAAGGCAACGATCACCTCCACGATGAACCCGGGCGTTCCGGTTGATCCGAACACCCTGGCCTGATCGGGCTCAGCTCCGAGTAGCTAATCAAGGCGGTTCCCACTGTGGTGGGAGCCGCCTTTTGCTATATGCAGGTTGGTTGTTGGGTTGGGTGATTTCATGCTGCATGTCGGCAACAGCCGGCTGGGGGCGGCTCAGTCCTACTGTACGAGACAACGCCCTGCAATAGCCGCAGTGGCCTTCGTCTGCCTTGTCTGATGAGGCCTGTCGCGTCATAGGCTGAATTGGTATGGGATACGATTCAGCGCATGCCAGCGGGGAGCACGAAAAAACGATTTACTGCGCTGTGGCCATACGCCCTAGAGCGATGGCCGTAATAAGCACGTACGCCTCACGCGGGTCGGTGGCGTCCCAGCCGGTGGATTCCGCTGCACGCTTGAGACGGTACCGGATGGTGTTGGGGTGCACATTGAGTTCCTTGGCACAGGTCTCCAGTGATCCCCCGTATTTCAGGAACGTCGAGACGGTCAGCAATGTAGGGTCATCCGGTCCTGCAGCGGTTAGGCTACCGTACACCACACGGATCAGCTCGTCGCGAGCATCTTCGTCGCCAATCAGCGCGCGTTCTGGCAGCGCGTCATCGGTGCGCAGCGGGCGGGGGAGGGACTGCGCGGTGGCAGCCAAGGCCGGAGCGGCTCTCAGACAGTACAGCGTGGCCTGAACGGATCGCATGGCGCCTTCGGCGCCGGTACGTTGCGATCCCAAGGCGATAGGACGGTCGGCGTCGAAAGCCGGGGCGATGGTGTTACAGATGATTTCCGGTGTGGCCGCACCGACCGGACGAATCAGGGCCACAACAGCGGTACGGCCCGTACCATTGTCAGCGCCTGTGAGTCCGGTTATCGGACGTTCGGCAGTCAGACATGTTCCGCCAAAATCGGCCACGATTTTTTCAATGTCAACACGGCTGCGGGCGGCGGAGCGAGCGGGGTAGCCGGCAATGGCGTAGCAGGTAAAATCATGCTCGAAGCCAAGGATGGTGAAGAGCGAGGCCACGCGGTCGTCGGCCAGATGATTGAACAGGCACTCGAACAGCACAGTGCGTGCACGGTCGGTCGCAGAGATGCCGGAACGGTCTGTGAAATCAGACGAATTGGCGGCGTCGGCGGCAAGTAGTTCGAGAAAATCTGACATATATACCAGTCTAGCGTTGGCGGTACCGGCACTGGACAACGATTCTGCCGGCATCACATTGTCAATCGTTTTACGCAACTATTGCGGCAGGGTCGTTGTCGTCGATGCTGAAGATTGTGCCTGCCGAGCAATCCGACGTTCGGCCAAGGATTCACGCCAATAGGTGAGCACCACGAAACCGAACACGAACGCCACCGGAAGCATGTGCCGTTCAAAGTTGTTGGCCGGTGCGGTAATCATCACGCCCATAAGCAACAGTAGTGGAATATGGGTCATCAGTGTGAGCCAGCGGCGGCGAATCACTTCGGCGGCACCGATCAGCAGCGTCATCACCACATAGAAATTGCCGTGCGTAATCCAGCCGATCACCGGGATCTTGCCCCAGCTCCGGGTGAATCCAGTAATTCGCTCGCGCCAGTTGTGGTTGTAGCTCTTAATCCATGTGGAGTTCTTCTGCACGTAGTCGCTGGTCACGTAGTAGTCCATCGACACGTATGGCTGGTCGGTCACATTGAAGTAGCCGAAACACTTGGCCAGCAATGCATCCAGTGCGATAACCGGATTGTCCTTGACGATTTCGAACCATGCCTTATTGAAATTGGTCATGTCCTCGGGCATCACCGTGCGCCACTTGTAGCTGACTTTCTTGGCTTGAATACCTGAGGATTTCACCGGGTCAGCATCTTGCTGGGAATAGGCGTCGGCCATTTGGTCCAGATTGAACACGTCAGAGAGATTCTTCTTGGCTTCCTCCGAGATGCCTTCTGGATTGCGGCTGGCCACACGGGCGATCATTTGCAACTGCACGCCGCGGCTTTCGATGGGGTCGCCGCCGATAATCGCCCCGGAGGAGATTGCAAGAGAGATGCCGCCATGAATCAGCATGGTGGGGATAAGCAGAGCCACGACGTAGGTTGTCCAACGACGGCGGTCGGCGATGAGCGCCAACACGATCTGTAGGGCGATGATGTACCAGGCGTACTTCGCGGAAATCAGCATCACGGCAGTGGAAAGAACGAACGCAACAAAACTATGACGTGGTAAGCGGATGGGTGCGGTAGCAGTCAGACCTTTGCGCTTTCCCTCGGGCTTCCATGTCTGGGTGAGCTCATACCAGATGCCGAACCACCAGACGAACGAGAAGGCGAACAGCGGCGATTTGGTGATGGAGATCGTGGCGAACACGGCCAGCGGGCAGCACAGGAAGAATGCAAGAATCAGGAATCGGGCATGCCCCCCGGCAAGCTGGGGTGCGGCATCCTGTGCGATGCGCGCGCTGGTAGTCGAGGATACGTTGCCGGTGCTGGAGCCGTTCTTGTCCTTGGTTGACTGAGCCACGCCCATCCACGGTCGATTGAGGAATCGGTTGGCGGTTGCGGCGCAGCAGAATACGGCGAGCAGCATCTGTCCAGCGGCAAGCGCCACGATGCCTGCATCGTTCGAGCCGGTCAGATATCGCGAGAATGCGGCCACCGCACCGTAGAACACAGTGAGCACTACGTTATGCTGGTCGGTCAGATAAGTGGAGTCAGGCGGCCACATATAGTGCGCGGTGGGGTAGATGTCCATTGGCACGAAGGAGAAGAAGCCGATATACGGCTGTTGCAGGCCGGTCCATTGGTTCCAGGCCCAGCTGAATTCGCGGATTTGCGAGCGGATATCCGCGCCGAATGCGGCCAGCAGGGTGGTCGGCACCCACAGCCAACCGATAAAGAACACGAGTGCGAGCTTCCAGAACCGATTCGTGCCGCGGGTGATCCAACGGCCCAAGGTGGCGAAGCGGGACGCAGCGGTGGCGTGACGCTTGGAGACATTGGAGTCGGCGACGACGGACTGGGACTGCGATGGTTCGAGAGCCTGATTGCTGTGCTGCTGCCCGGCCCGGTTGAGTCTCCCGCTGATCGCCCGTGGCAGCACGCGCTGTCCTGCCGCAAAGCGCACCATAATCACGATGAGCCCAAGGTAGATGGCAAACGACAGCACAAAGAATGCGGTATTGGTCCAATTCCAATTGGCGATGGTGCCGTTTTCAAAATCCCAGTACAACGGTCCCACCGCTGTGCATAGTGCCAGCCACAGGCAAGCCAGTACGGCCAGCATCCACCGTGCAGCAGCGCCCACACGGGCAAGGCGCGGGTGGGCTGCGGCAGCAGGCAGTGAAGAGGCTGGTGACGTCATGACAGTCTATGGTAGCCGCACAGGTCAACGGTTGATATTCGATGTCTGCCGGGCATCGCCA
>OBZC01001894.1_pt1 | contig 10547 bp, 13 predicted proteins | sample 1538231 | NCBI WGS metagenome assembly OBZC01 (sample SAMEA2580225, study PRJEB22360) | human gut metagenome | biome: human gut; feature: human-associated habitat; material: faeces | place: Denmark | collected 2008/2010 | reverse complement strand
AATCTTCCCCATTTCGGGAGCTTTTGCAAATACTGTTTTATGGGAACTCTGCTACAGGACGCGCCGCCTTTTTTATACTTATAGCGCATTATAGCAGTTTGCGTTTTTAATGCACAAGCAACAGCCGCAAACTGCATATCGCAAATAAGCCGTCTTGATAGGCACTATTTTTGAAAATTGCGATAGAAAAACACAGCTGCCGCGCTTTGCGGCAGAACGGAGGATACCGTGACAGACAAAAAGCTGATCTCATCTTTACAAGGACTGCGGGCAGTCGCATTTTTGTGCGTGGTCATCTCCCATTGCGGGGCGCCGTGGCTGGGTCCGTGGGCGATTTCAGTATTTGTGGCGCTGTCCGGTTTTCTGATGGTCTGCAACTATTACGACCGCCCTCGCACAGCACCGGGGCTGCAGTCTGCCATGAATCAGCTTATTTAGAAACGGAATCAGCAGATAAAACAACAGAAAACAACCTGTGAAGTTATCAGCCACTGTAAAAAAGGGGAAAATCATTTTCAAGAAGCCCTTGACTGAAAATGGTTCATAACCAGAAAAGAAAAATAAACACCATATAACTATTCTATAAAAATAAACCTCGCCTAGTAATTTGCAAAATTTCTTTTTTGTGATATCTGAGGTACACATAAAGTATCCTGTGATTAAAACAAAGCAATCAATGCCTGTCTTTCCTCCCCAGCCGAATAACAGTAGGAAATAATCTTTTACTCCTAGCTGTGATTGCTTTTCTATACAGTCCAGCAATCCAGAATTTACGACATAATGGTGGGCTACAATCATCAGCATTGAGAGGATTCGAAAAAGTTCAATATTAGAACTCCTTACCCCCCCCCCTAAAATTTTGAGTCTTGGTTAAATTCGCATTCATTTATCTTCCTCGCATCAGAGCAAATAGAACTTTATGAGAGCCATCTTATTAAATGTTTGTCTTCCGGTCTTGGCTCATTTGGAAGAACCCAATCTACAAATTCCAGCTTTTTATACATATTCAAGGCAGCTTCATTTTCTCTATCTGCATATAAGTGGATTGCTTTCATTCCGGCGTCCTTAGCCTTTTCTATAAAGCCCTGCACCGCAACTTTTCCGTATCCTTTGTTTGTGTACTCAGGAAGAGACGCCACCAGTCCATTTTGAACTGCATAATCTTCAAACTCAGCCAATAGCGAAGATGCCAGTTTCTTACCCTGATATTCCTTTGCAACTGCAAGCATTGAAAGATATGCGGTTTGGGAAGTCGTGTCATTAAAATAAAGGTTATCGTACAGAGCCTTAGATTCACGCAGGAACTCCGGACTGAAGATGATGTTCTTGCTGTTGAACTTCTCACGCACAGAGGCGGTATAGCCCACAGGAATCGTGGACTTGATTACCATGATGGCATCCGGGTTATATTCCATAACCAGCTTGATGACAGCTTCGACTGCCGATGTGTCAAAGTGCTGGGTGTGGCTATCGTAGTTTCTGGACTAAACATACCGCGGCGAAGTTGCTCGACAGTGGCGTATAAAGCTCACTTATTGCGTTATGTAGCTACATACCCCCTTTTTTGAGCATAAAAAAGAAGCCGTCGATTATGGACTAATCGACGACCTCAAACCCGGTCAGGGAGTAAAATGTTCACTTTTCTTCGGATAAGTGATTAAGCTCACTTATTTGGATTTTTGATGTTTTTAAGTGATTATATTCACTTATTTTTGCTGGATGACGACTTCATCTAAAATCTAGGATGGCGTAAAAAGCTCACTTTTTCTAAGTGAACAGAATCACTTATTTTCAATAGCTATCCTCCAGCCCAGTGATACAGGCCGTGTTGAACGTGATGCTGTCCTTGCGGATCACGATGGCCGGGTCACGCAGATGTGCAAAAAGTTCCTTACGCACGACTTGGTATCCGTCATACGAAAATGTACTTTCCAGTTCTTCAGCCCGTGCATCTCTATCATTTTCTACTGACTGTTCATTCATCGGAACACTCGTTTTGTTCTCCTCCATCTGTATCAGTCCATCCTTCCATTATTTCTTCCGCTTCGTGAAGCAACGCATTTAAATTTTCTACCGTAAATGTATTCATTTCTTCTATTTCTGCTGCTGGTCTAAGTACATCCCAGTTTCCGGCATAATGTTTCTGTTGTAAGAGGCTAATCTGCGCAATGCTTGTGATTGGTTGTCCAAAGGTTCCTGCCCATTCCGGCGGAAGAATGTAAATCGTCTGCTTAACTGTTTCGCCTTCAGCATCTTCTCCCTTGGGCGGAAGAACGATTTCTTCGACTTTGACCATTTCCGGTTCGTCCAGTTCAAAGAGCATCAACTTATTATCGCCCTGCTCCACAAACTGTCCACGAAAACGGTATTTTAAGCCATCTTCCCATTCCATGATGTCAAAAAGTGCTTTTGCTAGACCACGGCAAACAAGTGTACTGGCACACCACCGTCCCTCTTTCAATCGCCCCCAATGAATTGCATTCGGATTGCTCTTTTCGCAGGGGCGGATAGCAACACAGCGGTCAACCGAGTTCAGAAGCAGTTCTACATACTCAACATTTTCAAATTTTTTCAGACAAGCTGTATTAAACCGCAACCTTCCATTTGAAATCGTCATGGCCGGATTCCGCAAAGTCGAGAAATACTGTGCACGGACTACTTCATAGCCGGTCAAATCCAAACGATTCATGACTTCTACCGTGTCAGTTTCTTTCTCCAGCATTACACTTTCAGAAGCCTCTCGATATTCCTCTGCTGAAAATCCTGTCCAGTCTTTGTCGAAAGGTACATATCCACGAAGAATGCCGTCATCGACCACACTCAAAACTGGCAGAGGACGTTTTCGCTTTGCATAGCTCCGGGATGCTCGCAGATGATTTGCTGCATTATAGACCTCTCTGGATACAATTGCCTCATGATGGTCGAAATTCCAATATTGTGCACGTTCGTTATTTTTGATTTTCTTCGATTTATGAGTCAAATAATTGGGTGTGTAAGTTTTTCTTGCTAAAAGATCTCCACAATGTCTTTCATTGGCGATCAAAGCAGCCAAAGAACTTGGATTCCATTCTGTATTACCTAATTTTGTTTTCCTTCTATAATCGGTCAACAGTTCAGCAATTGATATACTTAGTATAATAATTCTTCTGAAGCTCATAGGATGAAGTCTGTTCATCATTATCAGTTGAAACACGTACATAAGCAGCAACACGACGAATGGTGTTGCTTGTTTCCAAGTTCTCTGAAGATTTCGCAGGAATTACTTTAATTCTGGATGTATCCGTGCCTTTATAACGTTCTCTAATTTTTTGTTTGCGCTCTTGCCGTTCACTTTTTGTCATTTGTTTCCTCTCAATCTTCCGGCTGGATGCTCCAATACCACTGACGCATCCTCCGGTAACTTCGGATGCCGAGTTCCTTTTTTATGTTTTCTGCTGTCCTGCGGCTGATACCTTCATCGCTCAGCCTTATGTAGATTTCTCTGGATCTCATATCACCCTCTGAAAGCAGTTTCTTAATCAGATAGGCCGCTTTCTCGGCTTTCGATTCAAAGTTTGGTGCTTCCGGCTCTGCTGCCGGATTTGGTGCAACTTCACATTCCAGCCATTTGAAGCCCTGCTCTGCTGTTATCGAAAACCGGATTTCACCATCGGATGGAGCCAGACTGTTCTTTATCTGCCGGACGATGCGGATATCGGCGTTCTCTGGATCTCTCTCCACCTGCAGGACACTCCGGGCAGCCGCCACCACATCGATACTGCCGAGACTCCGATACAGACCTTTTGTTCCCTCTTTCTTGTTGAGGTGACCGATCAGCACAATGGCACAATCATATACGGATGCCCACATTCCAAGACGCTGCATCAACTTTCTGGCTCTGCCTGCAATCTGGAGGTCAGAGTCACTTCCGAGATACGCCTGTATCGGGTCGATGACTACCAGCCTCGGCCGGAATTCTATAATAGCCTGCCGGATACGTTCATCATCCAGCGTCAGCCCACTGTAGGTTTCTTCATTTATGAACGCCACATTCCTGCAATCGGCTCCGCACTTTTCCAGCCGAGGCTTGATGGTATCCGAAACGCCATCTTCCGAACACTGATAAATAACCCTCTGTGGCATCCCGACCGGCTTACCATCCGGGAGGCCCCCACCATTGGACAAACCGGCAATCAGATTCATCATCATTGTGGACTTTCCGTCACCGGGGTCGCCTTGAAGCAATGTGATCTTTCCAACTGCAATGAACGGATACCACAGCCAGCGAACAGAAGTCGCCTGTACATCACTATATAATGTAAGAATCCCCACTTGCTCTTTACTTGCCATTGTCTTTCCTTTCCAATTGCAGTCTTCTACTACATTTATATTATAGAATATGTGCGGTGCTTTGACTTCCACCTGTCAGATGGAATGAAGTCGAAAATTCCACCTATCAGGTGGAATAACAGGCTAAGACCACACTACTGATAGGGGTAAGTGGCTCTGCGGTCTTAGAGTGTCCTCACTCTGTTGCCATACATTTTCTCCTGCGAGATAATCATATCAGCCTTATGCGGGTAAACCATAAGGAGGACTGTATGGCAATTGACTATACTGCGCTTGGACAGCGCATCGCCAATTTTAGGAACAAAGGAAATTTATCACAGGAAGAACTCGCTTTCAGGTGTGAGGTTGGCTATAAGCACATCAGCAACATTGAACTCGGAAAGAGTAAGCCCAGTTTGGAATCTCTCGTGCAGATTGCAAATATCTTGAATGTATCGGCAGACGACCTTCTCGTAGACAGCCTGACGCATTCCACCTCTACAGCTGATACGGAGATTCACCGACTGCTTTTGGACTGCAATGCAACTGAACAGGAAATCCTCACCCGGATGGTAAAGGAGGTGAAAGCGATTTTATACGGGTTAGGCATCTGACTTTGTAACTCGTTGACCATATAACAAAAAAGCCCGCATAAGCCACAGCTGCACTTCGGATCACACCGAGGTGCTGTCTGTGGTTCATGCGGGTAAGGCAAAAAAAGAAACCCACCAACGTACCATGTAGGATTCTACACAGTGCGCCAGTGGGCCAATTATTTTCAATTATGCGCTTCTTTTCTTATATCTCCTGTGGCCTTGTACATGACTGCCGTTTCTCATTGCTTTAGCAAGTCAGACAAGCAGTATTCTCCATTTGGGATATTTGCGGTTCTACGATATTCTTTAATCGCCCCCACCAGTGTTTGTGGATCACTAAAATAGTCTTTCACGAATTCATACGACTTTACATTATGCATACGGAGATTCACTTTACAAAACTCACTCGGCTTCTTCCCAGAACGCTTAAAATGTTCATACTCTCCCTCATTATGGATAATCAACATTTCTATTTCGGGAGCTGTAATGACATTAATAACATCAATCTTATTTTCGTATGCCTTGCTGAATCGAAATTCTTCCCTGCGCGAATCTAGAATCCGTATGACAGAAACCTGATCTGCAAATTCCTTACGTAAGTAACGTTCCTCAAATTTCTTTGCGTTCCTGCATCGGATAACTTCTTCATTGAGCATTTCTTCTCTGGTAAAGATCAAAAGGTCATTATCGACCAGTATATCGATAATCGCAGCCTCCGCCGAACCCTCGCAGATACACGCCTTATATTTTGCCAATTCCATTCTGCCGCCTCCTTAATAAATTGAAGCAGCCAGGTTCTTCTTCAAGCGCATATAGGCCTCATACGCAGGGGTCGTTCCTTCCAGAAATCCACTCTGATATGCATCGCTTTTTTTAATATCATTACGTTTCAATATATAGCTCAGGTTTTCTACTGTGATGCCATTACGGTTTCTTACGATACAAATTCCATCATTGCGGTCATATTCATCCAACAACTCTGGATAATGTGTTGTAAAAATCAGTGTTCCACCTTTTTTGTTAAGTCGGCTATCCATAAAGAAACGAATCAGTGTTGTTACAATTTCCTTATTAAAATGGTTTTCAATTTCATCTACCAGCAAGTATCCACCAGATTGAAGTACCTCCTTCACCATTGAGAATGTAATAATACCTTTGATTGTACCGGAAGACAGATACTGCTCAAGGTCCACTGCATTGTTTAAAACAATTTCATCTTCATTTCGGAATTTCAAATGGATAAATGTCTTTCCCTCTGTTTGCTCGAAGCACAATTTTTCAATGGTTGGGTCCAGAAAAGCAATCACTTCCAATGGAATATCCTCAGTAAAGGGAAGCACATTCACATTCGTGTAAGAAAGTAAGCTAAACACTTCCACCGTATCATTTGCTTTTTTATTATGTGCAATGATAAAGCTGACATCATCTGAAAGATATGCTTCATCGCTATTACGCGATGCCACAGGCTCCATTCCGGTGAAATCCGTCAAATACTTCTTCGACTTGATACTGACAATTGATTTTTCCCACAGTCTTTCGGACAGGATCGAATACACATAATCTCCTGCCTTTGCTTTTTTTGCCGTAATTACAGTTTCTAGGCAGCAGACATATTTACGATTATCATAAAAATAAGTGCAAATCGTAGCTTCTCTTGCTCCACCAAGAATAGTTTTTGCCTCTACATGATTAATGGGCTCATTCTTTACAATGTTCAGAGCCAAATTGATAACCTTTAACACAGAGGTCTTACCAGACGCATTGATTCCAATAAACGCATTGGTAGTGTGAAGATAATAATTATCAATCAAATTATATAGACTACACTTATCATCCTCACTTACGCGCTGCTGTGTGTAAAAACAGATATCTAGGTTTTCTTTAAACAGTGGAAGTCCCTGTGCGGTGATACGGAGTATTTTCATGTATCATTCTCCCTTCTAAAAACGGATTTATCGTTTTTATTTTCTTGCAATCTTATTATACCCCTATCGCCAGAAAATATCAACGGGTTTTCCGTTTTTATTTGTCAAATTTCAAACTTCTATACACATCCCCTAGGAAGCTCACAAACTCAGGACTCATCGTTTCAACGATCACCTTCCCGTCTATATCTCGCAAAGCCTCCAGTGCAATCTGCCCGATGTCGCTCATGTCCGATTCCATTCGTTTCACCACATCAGCTACTGCCTCGTCGATGAATGCAGCGAATTTTGCACCGTCAACAGTGCTTTGTACGGGCATTGGTGCGCCATCGTCACCGAACAGCCGGATGACCTTTGGGTCAAAGACTTCCTCGATCTTTTTCAATGCTTTACTCTCTGGCATTTCTCCCAGATACCCTTTCATTGATACCGCTGTTTGCCATGAGGCCGATGGCTTCTGCGGTATCCTCTGCCGAGAATCCCAACGCGCCGGCGATAGGCGCACAGTACTTGAACGTCTCGCCCATCATGCTGACGTTGGTGTTCGCGTTGGAAGAAGCTGCCGCAAGGATATCCGCAAAATGACCGGAATCTGAAGCCGACAGGCCGAAAGCGGTAAGGGCGTCCGTGACGATATCCGAGGTCGTGGCGAGGTCTTCACCGGAAGCGGCCGCGAGGTTCATAATGCCCTCAATACCAGAAAGCATATCTTCGGTGCGCCAACCGGCCATCGCCATATACTCCATCGCGGAGACGGCTTCTGTTGCGGAGAATTTGGTCTTTGCGCCCATCTCACGGGCTTTCGCACGGAGTTTGTCAAAGTCAGCCCCGGTCGCACCGGAAATAGCAGAAACCTTGCTCATCTCAGCATCGAAGTCAGCCGCTGTTTTCACTGCCGCTGTGCCGAGGCCGGTCACAGCTGCGGTCACAGGAAGGAACTTCTTACCCACATTTTCGACCGAAGAGCCAAGGTTCTGTAATTTTTCGCCGGCCTCATCGATTTTGGCAAGGGTCGCGTTAGTGGTCGCCGCCTGCTCCTGCAGGGATTTCAGATTCTGTTCTGTCTCAGCAATCTCACGCTGGAAAGCATCGTACTGTTGCTGGGTGATTTCACCATTGGCAAGCTGTTCATTGGCCTGCTGTGCAGCGGTCTTTAAGGTTGCCAGCTTTTCCTTGGTGGCTTCAATGGCATCCTTGAGCATCTTCTGCTTCTGGACGACCAGTTCAGTATTCGAGGGGTCCAGCTTCAGGAGTTTGTTGACATCCTTCAGTCCGGACTGCGTCCCCTTTATTGATTTGTTTACACCTTCCAGTGCTTTGGAGAGCTTTGTGGTATCGCCGCCGATTTCAACGGTGATGCCCTGGATTCTGGATGCCATGCGGGTAACCACCTCCTCGTGGGCATGAAAAAAGCCCATCTGCACGAGGCAGACAGGCTAAAGCGGTAAAATAATATACTCGTAAGTTACTAACTCGTGAGTTACTTTTTTTGGGAAGTGGGCTTGCAACTTAGAAATTTACAAATCTTTCGTTGCTATAAGCCGAAAAAAGAGCTATACTTAAATTGAAAAATTGTACTCAAAGGAGGTATGCTCTATGAGTGAACATCAAATTGATATTGCCGATATGCAGTGCTGGGTTTTCCGTATGGCTCAATCCAAGTGGAAAAAGTCTCCTGAAGCCTGCGCGAAGATATTTCAGGATAATGATGTGTTTGGATTTATCGCCAGGTGTTACGACTTTCTCCATTTAAGCAGCTATGAGTGCGCTTTGGATGATGTCGAGGAAATGCTGAAAAGCCGAGGTGTTGCCGTATGCTGACATTAACAAACGGAATGTTGCTCTATCACGGCAGTTTCATCCAGGTGTCCGAAATCGATCTTAGCAAATGTAAACAAGGCAAAGATTTCGGGCGCGGTTTCTACGTCACAAGCTCCTACAAGCAGGCTCAAGGTTTTGTTCCTCTGTCTGTAAACAAACAGGTAAACGAAGGGAAACTGCCTTCTGGCACAGCATCCGGTTACATTTCTGTTTTCAAACTCCATTTAAATCCCGATATCGCCATTCACCTATTCAATGCTGCTGATAGGAATTGGCTCCATTTTGTTGCTTCAAACCGTAGAAGAACCTTGTTCCCAGATGTCCGGGAACAGTACGCCAAGTTTGACATCATCGGAGGAAAAATAGCCGACGACCAAACTGCCCGCACTTTACAGCTTTACACCACACGCGCTTATGGTGAACCCGGCTCTGAAGATGCCGATAGCTTTGCTATCAAAATGCTACTGCCGAATCGCCTAGAAGACCAGTTCTGCTTCTGCAACGAAAAAGCGATCCAATCTCTCGAATTTATAAGGAGTGACAACTATGACTTCAAGCACCTATAATGTCAGTGACGAACAGCGCGAGTCTTGTGCTGTAAATGTCATGCGGGCAATGCTCGAAGATTACTGCGCCGAATCGGGCATCCCCTTTGATCAGGCATTCTTTGAGTTTTCGACTTCCCCTGCTTATAAGGAGTTGTTCGATTATTCTACTGGCCTATGGATGGAAGGCCCTGATTACCTTCGCAATGTCTTTGAAGATACACGCAAACCCACCGATTCCGCTTCTGCATGAAATACTTAGTTGACTATTTACACCCAATCAGCTATAATTCATTAGCGATCAGGTTTCAGTAACCTTGCGAGGTCTGAGACCGGGAAGATGACCTCCGGGCCACCTTCTTTCTCCCCCAGTTGTGCACGGCTGGGGGATTTTTTATACCCTGCTGTCAGACGACTGTGCTTATTTCGTTTGCAATATAAGCACAGTCGTCTGTTTTTTCTTTAGAAGTGGTCGAAGTCCGACTGACTTGCCAGCTCTTTGTACGGATAATCGTCATTCTGTCGCTCCGTGAACATATCATTGACCAACCCGATGGTCAGCAGGTCGAGGTCGGCGATGCTGATACCGAGCTGCACACAGCGCAGCAGAAAGAGCGGGGTGGTCATTTCCCGCTCACTTTTGCGAGGTTTTTTCGGGATTCCACCTCGGTCTGCACATTCAGGCCCCACAGTTCGATCAGCTGGGGCAGAATCTGGTAGATGGAGAAGGTGTTGAACTGGTCAAGGAACTCCTCCGGGCTGTCCGGCACATTCGCAGGGTCTGCATGACGGGCCATCAGCCATGCCGATCTCATTTCTTCCATACCGGGCATTTGTGTGCGGAGCCATTTCTTCCAGAGTAACTGTGATCTTGGTGAGATCCGGCTGAAACTCGATATAATCATCCTCATCCAGCTTGGAAAATTCCTCATCCACAATGTCCTGCGCATTGACCGGCATATAGACAGCCGAACAGGTATTGACGGTATTGCGGATGGAAATCGCACCGTAGAGCTGGATAATCTCCATCTGACGCTCGGTCAGCTTGCTCATGGCTGCATACAGCCGGCGCAGTTCCTTGTCTGCAAGCACCTCTGCCTTGCAGTCATCCATGAAATCCACCATGACAGCCGCCGACCAATCCGAGCCATCGCATTCCAGTGCGGTGTTTTCAAACTTGTCCGAAGTCTTATTACGGTTATGCTCCATGCGCCGCTCACCTTCCATCAGAAGGCGAATGCTCCACTCCATGTTCTCGAATTCCTCTGCCGGAATGATCTGGTAAGTACCATCCGTGAAGTCATAGCGGCAATCTCCGCAGCGATCCACGGCCATAACCGTGTGTGCGCCGT
>OBZC01001893.1_pt1 | contig 10564 bp, 7 predicted proteins | sample 1538231 | NCBI WGS metagenome assembly OBZC01 (sample SAMEA2580225, study PRJEB22360) | human gut metagenome | biome: human gut; feature: human-associated habitat; material: faeces | place: Denmark | collected 2008/2010 | reverse complement strand
TGAGAATCTGTTATTTTTTCACTATCTTTTTGAGAATTATTTTTTAATGTAAATATTATTATTCCTAATAATAAAATAATTACAAAAAACACTATAAAAATTAATATTTTTAATTTTTTTATATCTATTTTCATTATTTCCTCCTACTTAGACACTCTATAAGCATATAAGAAATGTTGTCTTGCATAATTTCCTTGATTAGCTGGTGCTGAATTTTGAATAGCTGCCGCAGTTCCAGCATTATACCATTCATTATTACCTGCATAAATTTGTGTATGTTCTATAGTATCTGTTGTATTACATGTCATAAATACGATATCTCCTGCCTCTAGCTCATCATATGTTTCAATTTTAGTCCATCCTTTAGATTCTAATAAAATTGCTAATGCTGAAGAACTGTCAGTATGTTCGCTATCTTCAATGGATCCTGCATCTTGTAAAACCCAAGATACATATGTTGCACAACATGTTAAATGATGATTCGTTTTTGAATCTTCAAATGTAGCATCTAATCCACATTCACCCTCATGATTATTATCTTCTGCACCTAGTATACAATAACTATATGAATTTTCTTCCATATATGAATGTATCGAATTAGCAACATTTAAAATAGAACTACTATCACCACAGCTGTTCTTATTAAACAACTTGCTCCAAAAATTTCTTCTGCTATGGAAACCCTTTTATTAGTTGTATATACTGAATAATCTGCTCTTTCTTTTGTTGTAGTCTCATCACTTCCATTTGGGTGTCCACATTCTTTAGCATAATTATCTCCATATATAAGAGATAAGTATATACGTCCACCTGTTCCCCAGTTAGAACCATGACTTTCATAATAGCTTTGATTTGGGTTATTGAAATCTGGTTCATCAGAAATATGTGTATCACCTAAATATGCATATGCCGCATAAACAGCATAAATTGAAGAAGTATCTGAAAACTTGCTATCTACTGTTGCATAATCTTGCACAATTGAAGACGGATTACTAATTTTATTATTTATCCAATCACAATAATCTTGTATAGACTCTGCTGCTGAAGAATATCCCTTTCCTGAAGCTTGAGAATTTCCGTGCCCCATTCCAAAGAAGTTATTATCATTTTTACAATCAGAACTTGTTCCCCATCCAGTTTCTAAAGCTGCATGTGCAAATACTAAACAAGGGTTTATATCGTTATTACCAGCTGTACAAATATCATAAAAATTTTCTGCATTTGCCGCTAAATATGTTTGATAATCTGTATCACTTCTGTAATTTTTTACAGCTGATATAAATTCATCTCTAGTAATTTTACATCCCTTTATAGATACATTCCTTCCTGATGATGATCCCATATTTGTAAAATTAGTTGTATCAAAAATCTTAAACAATTCATCTGGATCTATATCACCAAATTTATCTGAATCTGTAGCTTTATTTAATAAATATTTTGTTAAATCTACCATATCTGCAGTATCATCATTACTTTCTAATATTTCAAATAACCAATACGGTGCATCTAAAATATAACTTCTTGCTGTAGAGCTTTTTCTAAATAATGTAACAAAATTCTCAGTTTTTGAATTAATATCATCTTTTCTAGATAAAGAACTTGTTCCTAACACTATTTTACTAGATGCTGATGTAGTTGTTGTTGATTTTTTTCTATCAACTAAATGCATAAAATATTGACATTTAACATATGAAACTTTTACATTGTCTGTCTTTACATTATTTAAAATTGATGTATTTAAAATTATATTTGCATTTGGCTTTTTATCTCTAATATATTTATCTACTTCGGCTCTAAATTTATCAACATTATCCTTATTTAACAGATTACTATCTTGATTAGAATCTTTAGAACTATCACTTGTTTCTTCATAGCTTGTTTCTTCTAAATCACTTTCATTAGGTTGAGATGTAACAGGAGAAGAAATTTGATTTGATGCTGTTCTAGAATAATCTACAATCCACGTATTAGCTTTTTCTAACACAGTAACAATTTTAGAAGTTTGTCTTTCTATTTTATTTTCAACTTTATATTCTGTATCGTCTTTATTTATTTCAGGTTTATGAATCCCATCATAATTAGGTGAATCATTATCAACCCAATATCTTTCTTTATTATATCCTTTTACTCCATAATCATCTTTAACGTTTAACTCCGCATACGTTGTAGTTTTTATTTCTTTTTTATATGTATATGTATTGTCATTAACATTTGTTGTTGTATTATCATATATTCCAATAGTAATCTCACTTTTAGCTACTAAATCTGCTAATCCTAATACAAATTCCTTATCTTGAGTCATTACTAATAAAGACCATAAATATTGGAATGGCATTGTATATTTTTGAACAACTGATTTATAATCAATAGTAGATGTTGAAATTTCATATTTTACATTTCTATATTTTCCATCTTCTATTTTTTCCAAGTTAGTTGCAGTATAATCAGAAATATTTATTTCACTATCATTTGTTTCTAAAGTTTCTGTTGTTTTATTTAAAATTGCAACCAATACATTTCCATCATCATCTAAAGAAAAATAATCTAGTACTTTTGTATCTCCACTTGATGTATAATTATCTTTATATGTTTCAAAAGTATTTTTATCTATATATGTCAACTTCTTTTTTGTCCCATCACTTTTTGTTCTTTGAAATTCAACAATACCATCTAATCCACCATTTCCAATCTTAGGATACTGCGTAATTAATTCAGCATTCATCAACTTTTCTAATTCTTCATAAGAATCTAAATAATTATTTACCCTTGAACCAGCTTCTGTCATATCATCCCATAATTGCTCTGCCGAAGATACTGTCTGAATACCACTTGTAGTTAATTTCGCACTTTTTGTATTATTTTTCACAACATACGACGTACTTTTTTTATCATTCTCCTTAAATTCTGCGTCATCTATTTTGATAAAATAGATAAACAATGGACATAATACAAAAGCAATTATACAAAATATCAATATAAAAATAAAAACTTTTGACTTAAATATTGCTTTTAAGGATTTTTTTATCCAATTTTTAATTTTTTCTTTTATTTCATCCATAAAATCATCCATTCTACATTTCTATAAATTTATTTGTAAATTATAAATATCTTCATATTTATCCTTATCATCTAAATTTAAATATTCTTCATAATCTAATACTACATTTGAAAAAGCTAGACATTCTATATTATTACTATATGAATATGTTTTATTAAATTTAACATCTATTGTATGTATATAGTTATTTTCTAATAATAATTCTTCTTTTAGCAATTCGCTACTTGCAGCATAAAACTTTCCACCATTAGTATTCTGCAAATATATAGTATTTGTTTTATCTTCTGGAGCTAATAAAATACTTTTTCCTGTATTATTTTTTATTGTTATCTTATACACTTCGTAATCCATATATATATCTTTTTGAATTAAATTCAATATTATATCATTGTTTTCAATTTCTTTATTTAAAATTTCTCTACCAATATAATTATTGATATTTATTTTAAAGCTATCATTTTCTTCAACTATTGTTATATAATCTTGTTTATTTTCATCATTAATTTTTCCTGTTGCTAACATATCTTCGATAAATTTTACTTCATATGTATCTTGAATCCAATTTTCAACACTATATTCTAATTTATTATTATTAAAAACCATCATATAATAATTTTCATAAAAATCTTTTGTAGGATACATTTCTTCTTTACACTCGTTTGAAAGTAAAGAATATGCTTTTTCTATATTTCTTTCATTACAATTTTCTATAAATTCATTAATAACAGTCACATCATCATTCAACTTTTCGTTATCTACTTTTGTATCTGTTATTGCTGATTTATTTGAAACAATAGTTCCAATATTGCTAATATTAGAATTATTATTTCCACTACTTATATAATTTTGATTGTTTGAGTCTGTTCTATTTTTATAAATATAATTAAGCATTTGTATTAAAATAATTATAAAGGTTATAATTGTTATAACCCTTATAATTTGTTTTCTGTTTTGATTATAAAATCTTATAATTTTATGCATAACTTATAATCCTCACTTTTTAATATTAATATATAAGCTTACTAGTTTCATCCAAATTTTTTCTAAGTTGCTTTGCTCTTCTTTCTATTTCTTGTTCATCAGTACCTTGTCTACTATTCTTTCTTATTCTATCAATAAGTGTTTTTTGTAAATCTTCATCGTCTTTATGACCTAGTGATGATGTACTCTTACCATATTTTTTAACAAATTGAACTTGTCTCATAGCATCATCTTTATCATAACCTTGTTGCATTCTTTGATATATAGCAGCCGTTTCATTTGCATTAAAGTCATACCTTACAAAGTCTTCTCCAATCTCATCAAATACCTTTTCTGGAGTTGCATCAATATGCTGTTTTTGTAAAGTTCTTTCCATCTCTCTGTTAAATTCACTATCTTTTCTTAATTCTTTATATCTTTTCTTAATTTCTCTTTCTTGCATTTCATCATAATCATAATATCCCTCTTTGAAAGCATCAGCATATTCTCCTCCTGAGTTTGCTAAATCTGTAATAACATTTGGAACACCTGTCCCTAATTTATATCCTCCCATACCTGCTGTTATCATATATTGAGCAGCTTTTGAAGGATCTCCAGACGTTATACCAGCGAATCCAGCAGCAGTAACAGCAACTCCTGCTCCAAGTAATCCAGTTCCCATTCCTGCTAATTTTCTTAATGGCTTTTCTTTGGATGCTTTATATTTTATTTTGTTACCTACATTTTTAAATCCTCTAAGTACACTTTTATTCTTTCTTATATCATTTCTTCCATTAATTCCTTTTAAAGGTGTTTTTACATTTCCTGTAATGCCTTTTTCTTTGTTAGCATTCGTAGCAAATTTTGAAATATCGTTTGTTTTGTTAACATTTTGATCAACTTCTGAAAGCTTCCTTTTAGAATTAGTAGCTTTTTCCATGTTTTTATTATTACTTGCATTATTAACATTGTTTCTAATGTTTGCAATCTCATCTGCATTTGAGTCTCCTTCTCCATATAAGTTACTCATATTCAAGCTATCTTTATAATTTATTTTTTCATCTCCACCTTTTTCTCCGACATTTCCATGTTCTTTTCCATCCGGTCCTTTATGAGGAGGTTTTCCTAACAATCTATTAACACCATTCATCATAATAGCTGCCCCTGCAGGCCCTGCTAACAATCCTGGTGTATGTGCTTTTTCAAATCCAAAGAAACTACGTAATAATTTTTCAGCAGGTGTCAAAAATCCTAATGCTACTACAACATAAATTATGTTTTTTGCGGCAAATTCATATGCACTTCCTATTAAAACCATATATAAAATCAAATGCAATGGCTGAATTAACAAATTAAAAATATATTCTTTCATCCATCTATTAAATGCTTGTGCTTGTCCATCATTCATTTTATCTATTGGGTAAGTTAATGCAACTAATGGTGCTATTAATGTTAAAAATGCCATATACACTGTTCTTTTAATATATGTAAATGCAAATATAAATGTATATATCACTAATATACAATATATTAATTTATATCCAATTGAAGCATACGCATAATTACTAGCATCACTATCTTCATCTACATATTGTAACATCATTCTCGCTTGTTCTGTAAAATTACTTGTTGGCCAATATAATTTTGTTTTGTTGTCTTGAAACAAGTCATAAAATTCTGTTTCAGTTGGATCAACATTATTAACATCTGCTCTCTGTTCTACTAAAACTTTCCATGCTCTATCCACTTGTTTTTTCTGTGTTATTTCAAATAATTGATTTCCCTTAGAAAGCACAACTCCATCTTTTGAAATTTCTTTTCCTTTAACATCATCTGGTAAGCTACTAGTATTATTAACAATAGCTGTAGAATCAACTACATCTATAATTTTTTTAACAGCTAGATTTGCAAAAGCCATTATATAATGCAACACAAACAATAAACATATAGCAACAAGCCAATCCATCAACATTTGTTTATATTTAGATTTATCTGCCGCTGTGCTTGATATCATTATACGAATTCCTACGTATACTAAAATAGATAATAATGCAACCAATGACATATTTCTTAATATTATATACCAATTAGCCACAACTTTACGTAATTGATATGCTGTTGAAGTATATTCTGTTTCTGTCTTTACTTTAATCCCATAAATATCATAAGTAACTTTTATAACATTTACTCCGTTATTTTCTTCATGAATAACAAATCTATAAGTATTTCCATTTTTTTCAATTGTTTTTTCGTATTTATGTTTTTCATACATGTTATCAATTTTTTCTTGTCCAAGATCTGTCCTATCTGAATTTATTTCAGATTGCGTAACAGAAATACCGTAATTCTTTTAATGTCTCTTCTAATTTTCCTGATGTAACTCCTGTTTTTAATAACTTACTACTCTCCTCTGTATTAGTTTCAATATCCTTTTTAGGATTAAAAAAATCCACATCAAATAACGGCACTTGATTAGCAAATATCTCATATGGAGTAAGTTTTATTTGCGGTAAAACAAAATCTTCCGGAAGCGCAGCATTTGCAATATACCCAGAAATACAAAAAGTTATAACTCCTGCAACAACTCCTGTTTTTAAAACAGTTAAGACAGATCCTGCTATTGCTAACGCTGTTCCACCTGATGCAACAACAGCTATAATTCCTCCTACAACAATAACTGCTGCCACAATAATTCCCAATACTTTTGCAATTCCACTTGTAGAAGTATTAATTTGAATTAATGCTCCATCTGTATGTAATATTAATTTTTGTAATAATGTAATTGCACCATCACTTAGTCCAACGAACATTGACATAAGAGGATCTAATAAAATTCCACCTACACCTTTTGCTCCATTCTTTGCTTCTACAATATTGGGTACAAATATACTTATTATTAATATACTTAAAAATACAATAATTAATTTTTTGAAAATTCTTTGATTTTCGAAAACTTTCATAAAGTTTTTCCTCCTACTCTTTATGCATTACTATTTTTCGCTATTTCATTTAAGTTAGTTTCAACAAACTCAAATTCTTTTTTCGTTGGCATAATTTTTAAAATTGCTGAATCTGGACCAACTTTTAATAATCCTTCACCTTTTTGACAAGTTACTAAAAAGTTAGCTTCACCTTCTGAAAGTTTAAATACTTCTTTTAAGTATTGAATTTCAGATTTATCTTGTGCTAAAAATAGTTTTGTATCTGAAGATGTTAATACTGCTTGTGCTTCTGGTTTTTCATAAAAATCTTGAAATCTTTGTGAAATTATTGCCAAAGAAACATTTCTTTTTCTTGCACGTCTTGCCATTTTATTTAAGAAATCAACAGCTTCTGGATATGGTAATAACATCCATGCTTCATCTACTAAAACTCTCTTTTGTGTTGCTTTTTTTCTATCTTCACTATTTTTCTTAACAAATTTTTCCCAAATCCAAGAAAGTAATATTTGTTGTGCTAATGGTCTTGCAAACCTTTCCTCTAATTGAGAAATATCTAAGTTAATAAATGGTGCTCCTTCAAGTAATTCAAATGTAGACTGTCCATCAAAATAAGCCATTTGTCCATCATATTCTCTTATATATTGTTTCATAACCTTTAACAAATAACTATAATGATATTGATAATCTGTATTTGTATTTTCTTTTGCTTTTCTTTCTATTCTTTTATACCATGAACCTATTGTAGGCATGTCCTTTTTCTCTTTTGAAAAAATATTTCCTCTCGCAACTCCTTCATTTATAGATTTATATAAACTTTCTGGATTACTATTTATACCAAGTGCTGCATATTCTTCAGCAACAGCTTCAGCTATAATTTGTTTTGTTAACTCATTTACTTCATCACTTCTTGTACTACCTCTTGCCATTGTTAATAAAGCTTGTGTAACATCTTCAACTTTATTTTCTACATTTAATGTTCCTCTTTCTTTTCCTGTTATTTCATCTTTTACTATTTCCGGTTCTATATCAAACAAATTAATAATTGTCTTTGAATTTGGACTAATTACTACATTTATTCCTCCTAAACTCTCTGCAACTATTGTATACTCACCTTCTGCATCTAGTGCCAAACTTTCTATTCCCATTAAAATAGATGATCTTGAAATTAAAGTTTTCATTGTTACAGATTTTCCCGCACCAGACTTAGCAAATATAACCATATTATAATTTGTAAGTGATGAATGGAAATTATCGAATAAAATTGGTGTTCCTGTTTGTTTATTAAAACCTATTGGTACTCCTGTAGGATGTCCTATTTCTGATGTCGTAAATGGAAATACTGTTCCCATTGAATTTCTATCAAATGTATGCGTTTTATTTATTTGATTATTCATAAATGGTAAATTAGATTTAAAAGCTTCTTCTTGCATTCCCCATGCTGATTTTATTCCAACTAATGTTTTTGACATCTCAGAAGATAATAATTTTGTATATCTATCTAAATCTTCCAAGCTGTATGCATATAGTGTAGATATTATAGAAGCTTCAAATAATTTATTAAAACCTGCCGCAATTTCATCTCTTAATTGTTCTGCCTCTAATCTTTTTTGTGCAATTGTACTCTCTCTATTTATATTACCTTTATCGGCTGCTAAAATTCTTTCTGTTTCTAGTTCGTTAATTACTCTATTTAAATCATTTTGTGATTTTTCTTCTTTTATAGGATTTATATATATTGAAGTATTTGTATCTCCAAACATATATAAATCTCTAAATAATTCTGGAAAAGTACACATTCTAGGAAGAGATGATACAAAAAAACTTCTAGCATATCTTTTTGTATTTGAGATTATTTCCATATGATCTATATTAGAAACATCTATTCCTGAAGGAGCAATTAAATCCTTTATACTTTTTTTCTTTAATATTCTTATATCATCTTCTTTAAAGTCATTAAATTGATTTTGTAGATTTTCTTCTTGTTCTTGTTTTTTTCTCATCTTCTTTTCCTCCTTCCTCTTCTGTTTTTTCTTTTTCCAATCTTTCTTTTGCTTTATCAGCAATATCTTTACCAATAACTGGTTCGTTTTCTTTTATTAAAGATACTGCCATTTGTTGTATTAAATCATCTAATAATTTTTCTTTTCTTTTTGCCTTTTTCTCTTTTTCACTTATTTCCATTGTCTCTAAAACTACATCATTTGCTTTTTTAATAGCTTCTTCTTCTATTTTTAAATCTAACTCTTTCATTCTCTTATCAAATACATTTGGAGCTGTTGAATATAAATCTTCATATCCAGAATTTAAAACTTTTTGTAAATCTAATACTTCTGATTCGTCTCTATTATATGCTACATATAATAATTCAGCTAATTCAACAGAATTTAATATTTTCCCATTTATACCGCAAACAGATAAAGAACTTATAATTGTTTGAGCTTTTGTATATAATTCTGAGAATGCAATATTAGCAATTTCATCTTTATCAAAATCTGTATTATTCACTTCTTCTGGATAACATGGAATTATTACATAATATTTTTTAGTTAAAATATTTCTATTTAAACTCATTCTTTCTGTATTATTAATAATATCCACTCCATATTCATACAAGTTTCTTTGACGTATTATTTCATAATTTTCTTTTTCTAATTCTTTTTGAGTATATAATCCAGATCTAACTTTTTGATTATATTGCATTTGTTTATTTACTAAATCTTTAGAAACTGCATCTACTCTTTCTTTGTATTTATCGATACTACCACTTAAATTTACGGTTTGTACATATATTTGTATTGGATATCTCAATGTATTTAAAAATTGTAAAAAGCCTTGTTCTACACTATTCTTTTCTAAACCAGACATTAAGTCATAGTTTATTCCTTGACATTCTATTACCATTAAAAATCTTTTTCCATCTTTTTGAATAATCATATTGTCCTCTATTTTATCAAACTCCATAAAGTTAAAAATAGATTGTTTATTGTACATTGTAGTATTTACTTTTTTTTGTCTTTTACTTTGACTTTGATTTTGATTACTTTTTATTTTTAATACAATAAATATCACACATAGAACTGCTAATATACTTATCATAATAGACAATAAAATTGTAAATAAATTAATTAATTGATCATTACTCATCTTTTGTTTCCTCCTCATCTTTATATACATATATCTTCTTGCCATTTTTTCTAAATTTTATCCATCTTACAATAATATCGTCAAGATTTTCTCCCCCTGCTTTTTTGGTTATTTCAAAAGCATTGGATTCAGGTATTTTTAATGTTCCTATGCAAAATCCTATCAAACCTAGAAGAGCAGTTATTATTAATCCTACTATACCTAAACCTATCATTTTAAATATAAAATAAAATACTATACCTATTCCAGCACCAACTGAAGTATATATTAATGCTTTAGTAGAAAAAATATATAATATTCTTCCTTCTCCTTTATAATTTCTTGGTATTTCATATGTTTGCATTCTTTTTCCTCCGTAATTTACAATTTATAACTATACAGTATATATTATAGCATAAATTGTGGAAAATTGTATATATTTTTATTAAAAAAGTGGAAATTTAATATATTTGTAATATTA
>OBZC01001891.1_pt1 | contig 10573 bp, 8 predicted proteins | sample 1538231 | NCBI WGS metagenome assembly OBZC01 (sample SAMEA2580225, study PRJEB22360) | human gut metagenome | biome: human gut; feature: human-associated habitat; material: faeces | place: Denmark | collected 2008/2010 | reverse complement strand
GCAGTTTTTCTACATGATTAAAGCGGGAAAGGCCTCAAAATCTTTCCCGCTTTTGCTTTTCATCTCCATACTTTCCGACGGCTCTCTTCTCCCGGCTTTCTCCCATCCCATTCTTTCTTGCATGGTTTCATCAACAAAATCCCGGCACTCGCAACCCCTGCCCTTCGTTAAAAGCTGAAAGCCTCATATCGGAAGCACAGTTTTTATCCTCTCCCGAAGGCTCCAAAAAATTTCCACTTCCACGTTTCAACGCAATTTTAACAAGCCTTTTTCAAAGAAACCGGATCGATATTTTTTCCTCCGACATCCCCAATAAACATCCTCCCGGTAAACAGGAACTAAAAAGTTACAAACCTAACGGTTTGACTATGATCAAAGAAACGGAGCGGCGCTTTTCCCCCTTAACGGACAATCCCGGAACTGAACGCAAAGCATACAACGCAAAAACCCCCTTCCGAAGAAGAGGGTTTTATGTCCGTCCGGCAAACGCCGAAAATTATTTTTCTTCCTGAACGGCAGCTTCCTTGGCCTTCTGAGCGGCACGCAGGTCGTCGGCAATACGGGCGGAACGACCGCGCAAAGCGCGCAGGAAATACAGTTTGGCGCGGCGGACGCGGCCGATACGCGAAACTTCGATCTTGGCAATATTCGGAGAATACAGCGGGAATACGCGTTCGACGCCTTCACCGAAAGAAATCTTTCTAACGGTAAAAGAAGAATTCAGTCCGTCGTTTTTACGGGCAATGCAGACGTCTTCGTAAACCTGAATACGTTCACGGTCGCCTTCTTTAACTTTGGTGTGAACTTTCAAAGTATCGCCCGGCTTGAATGTCGGAAGGCTCTTGCCTTCGCTGAGCTTTGCAATCTGCTCTTTTTCTACTTCTTTTAAAATGTTCATTAGTGTTACCTTTACTTAAAATATTTTGTTACTTTCTATGCCTAAACCCTTTTTGAGTCAAGATATTTTTTCAACAGATCCGGGCGTCTTTCGCCGGTAATCCTTATTGCCTGCTCTTTTCGCCAGTCCTCAATCTTTTTGTGATGACCGCTCAAAAGCACTTCGGGAACCGTCCGTCCTTCCCACTCGACCGGACGGGTATATTGCGGATATTCCAGCAGACTGTCCTCAAAGCTCTCGCTCTCCGCAGACTGCGCGTTGCCGAGCACCCCCGGCAGCAGCCGGATAACCGCGTCAAACATAACCTGCGCGGCCTGCTCTCCGCCGGTAAGGATATAGTCGCCGATGCTCACTTCCTCAATGCCGTAAGCCTCCAGCACCCGCTCGTCAATTCCCTCAAACCGTCCGCAGACAACGCTGATCTCGCTTTCCCTGCTCAGTTCGTGCACTTTTTCCTGCGTCAGCGGCAGCCCTCGCGGACTCATCGCCAAAATCCGGCCGCCCCGGTGATTGGCCTTTAACGCGCGCCCCAGTATATCGGCCCGCATGACCATCCCGGCGCCGCCCCCGCAGGGGGTGTCGTCAACCGATCCGTGCTTGTCCAGAGCATAGTCCCTGATATTGACGGTTTCCAAAGACCAGATGCCTTCTTCCAACGCTCTCCCGGTCAGCGAAAAACCGAGAAAACCCGGAAATATCTCGGGAAAAATGGTATAGACCTTAAGCTTCAGCGCCATCGTCCCCGTCATCCTCGTCAAACTGCATGGAAACCGAACTGACAATAATATAACCGTCTTTAATATTGACTTCCGGAACATACGCGCGGGTAAAAGGGATCATTTCCAACCGGCCGCCGTCGGCGACTTTGATTTCCAAAATCTCTCCGGCGCCGAAATTGTAAATTCCGGCCACCTTGCCGGCCGCACTGCCGTCTGCCAGACGAACTTCGAGCCCGATCAGATCCGCCTGATAAAACTCGTCTTCCGACTTCAGTTCCGGCAGAGCGGACCGGTCGGCATACAAACGGCAGCCAATCAGCTCCTTGGCCGCGTTGCGATCGTCAATCCCTTTGATTTTCACCCGGAGCAGTTCCTTGGAATGCCCGGAAACTTTTACTTCCCACGAACGGCCGTGCTGATCTTCGAGCACGCCGTAGCGTTCCAGGTTGCGTTCGGATTCGGTAAAGCTTTTTACCTTCACCTCGCCTTTTATCCCTGAAGTCGGAACGATGCCCCCCAGACAAATCCTGCGTCCGCTGTCCATAAAAGTTCTTCCTTAAAAAACCGTTGAAAAAAGCTTATTCGGCAGAAGAAGCTGCTTCGGCATTCGCGGCAGCGGCGGCTTCTTTCTCTTTCATTCTTTCCTGAGCCTTGGCCTTCGGAGCCGACTTCTTCGGCTGTTCACGCAAAGCCGGAGCTTTTACCAGACCGAGGTTGGAAAACAGCTTTTCCAGTCTTTCGGTCGGCTGGGCGCCGACGCCGAGCCAGTATTTGACTCTTTCTTCGTTGATAACCAGTCTCTGTTCATGATCCTGCGGCAAAAGCGGGTTGTAAGTTCCCAGCTTTTCGATGAATCTGCCGTCGCGGGGCGCTCTCTGGTCGGCCGCCACAACACGGTAAAACGGACGTTTTTTGGAACCGCCGCGGGATAATCTGATACGAACTGCCATTTTTTGTTTTCCTTTCTAAAAAAGTTTTCTAATTAAAACAATCTCCGCCTTATGGCCTAAAACGGAAACTTATTGCCCGTTCCCCCCGGAAATTTCCCGAAAGGAACGTTTTTCATCATCGAAGCAAGGCCGCCGAAACCGCCGCCCCTGCCCATTTTTTTCATCATCGACGCCATCTGCTCATATTGTTTTAAAAGCTTGTTGACGTCATGAACTTCCACACCCGAGCCCGCGGCAATTCTTTTCTTGCGCGAAGCTTTGATGATATCGGGATTTTTCCTTTCGGCCTTGGTCATCGAAAGGATAATCGCCTCCTGTTTTTTAATCAGCGCGTCGCCGATACCGGCATCCGCAATCTGATTTTTGAATTTCGACAACCCCGGGATCATCCCCATAATGCCCCCCAGGCTGCCTAATTTTTGAATCTGGCGCAGCTGTGACAGCAGATCTTCCAGATCAAACTTTCCTTTCATCATCCGGGCCGCCATTTTATCGGCCTCTTCCCGGTCCACCTTTTCGATTGCCCGCTCGACCAGAGAAACCACGTCCCCCTGCCCGAGAATGCGCCCGGCAATCCGGTCGGCATGAAACTCTTCCATTTCATCGGTCTTTTCACCGGTCCCCAGATACTTGACCGGCACCCCGGCAATCATCCGCATCGACAGTGCGGCACCGGCCCGGGACGATCCGTCGATTCTGGTCAGCACAATGCCTGTCACCCCGAGCTTCTCGTTAAACTCTCTGGCCACGTTGCAGGCATCCTGCCCCATCATCGCGTCCGCCACCAGCAGCGTTTCCGCCGGCGAGGCCAGTTTTTTAACCGCTTGCAGCTCTTCCATCAACGCATCATCAATATGCAGACGCCCGGCCGAGTCGAGAATCAGCACGTCAAAACCGCCTTTTTTCGCGACATCCAGCGCCCGTCCGGTAATCGCCAGCGGCTTTTCGCCGTTAACGATCGGCAGGGAATGTCCGCCGATCTGCCGCGCCAGCTGTTCCAGCCGCCGGACGGTAAACGTCGAGCGAAGCCAGCAGCACTTTGCGGTTTTTGCCGAGCATCTTTGCCAGCTTGGCCGAACTGGTGGTTTTGCCCGACCCCTGCAGACCGACCGTCAGGATCACTGCCGGCGGCACCACATTTAAATTCAGACCGCCGTCCTCTGCTCCCAGCAGCTTGACCAGTTCGTCATGCACGATCTTGACCACCAGCTGCCCCGGCTGAATGGAACGCACCAGCTTTTCACCGCGCGCTTCTTCTTTAACCCGGGCGACAAAATCTTTGACCACCGGCAGCGCCACGTCGGCCTCAAGCAGGGCCACCCGGATTTCCCGCATGGCTTCGTCGATGTCCTTGTCGTTCAACACCCCGCGGGAGGTGATCCTGGCAAAAACGCCGCTCAGTTTGTCCGTCAGACTTTCAAACATGCCCATACCTATAAACTATTGCACGCCAGTGTGCGAACCCTCGCTGACTGGCGGCACTCCTCGGAGTGTGGTTAATATCTCGTACGCAATGAAAAATCATTGAACTTTTGCCTGACTATATCTGATAAATAACAATAGTCAAGCAAAAAAACGCACTTTCGGAAACCGCGGCAAAAGCCGCCGCGGCTCAGGCTTCCGACAGCCGGTCAATAATCTTTTTCGCCAGCAGGGAATTGACGCTCGGCAAAACCTTCAGTTTCAGGTCGCGCGGCTCCGTTTCACCGTCAAAATCCGCAAAGTCCGCCGCATACCCCGCCGCCGTCAGCTGATCGGCCAGCCGGTAGCAGTCCGGACGAACGGCACGGTCGATTTCAACCTCGCGGCAGATGGCCGTCGGAATGCCGGAAGCCGCCGTTTCGCAACAGGCAAAAGAATCAAAAGTATGTACGACCAGCGTATTTTCCAGACCGAGCACGCCGGGATAAACGTTGCCGTATTTTTCCGCCTGACGCAAAAACTCTTCCTCGTGCTTTCCCGAATAAACGCGCCATTTTTCCGGCACCCTCTCCTCGTCTGTCCGCGCCACCTGCTTGGAATTGAAAAACGCGATTTTGCTTTCCGCCGCCAGACTTTGTTCATAAAAATAATCGGTAACTTCGTTCGGCGTCCGCGGCCCGTTGACGACGATCACGTTGTAGTTTTTGTCCGCCAGCGCCCGCATCCGGCGGAAAATGTTTTCGGCATGGCTCAGGGTAAAGCGTATTTCCGGCCCCTCCACCCGGCCGCCGAGGGCAAACACCGCATTCGGCCGGCCGTTCCGGTAAGCGGCGGCAATTTCCCGCATCTTCGGCTGTCCGAACTTTTGCCGGATAAAAGTCCGGGACATGTTGTGAATAATCCCCTCCGAAACGAAAATTTTCCTTTTCAGTTCCGCATCGGCTTCCAGCGTCTGCCGGTCCTCTTCGCTCAGGAGATGTCCGCAGACATGAACCACATCGGCAAACCGGTAACGGTATATGCTCGAATTGCCGGCGGCCGTCACTACCCTGCCCATGTCGTGCGCGGCATAGTAGTCCTTAACCGCCCGGCAGACGGCGTCGACATTGGCGGCGGCATGGCCGGCATCTTCCGGCGAACAAATGGTGACAAAAACCTTCGGCACCAGCAGATGACGGGAAAAATAATCGTCCAGACAACGGAAAACGTCACGTTCGAAAGCTTCGTCGTCGGCGTAAAGATGCCGTTTGAGCGGCCCGCCCGCCACGTTTTCAAAACACATGTCAAGGTTATAGGCAAAATGCACGTCCTCGCAGCAAAAGTGCATCAGCCCCGACAACACCCCGCGCAGCTGGTTAAACTCCCCCAGTTTCGGCGTCGAAGGCGCAAAAGCAATCATATGCCTGATCATAACACAATCCCCCTTTGGTTCCTTTTGCGGGCGACGAACCGCCCGGCATTCAAAAGAACGAAGAACCCCGGCCGTTGCCGCCGGGGTCTGTTCTCAATTCAGAATTTGTCCGTGGCAGTGCTTGTATTTTTTGCCGCTGCCGCAGGGACACGGATCATTGCGCGAAACCTTGCCCCAGGTTGCGGGATCGTTCGGGTCAACCATCGTCTTCGCATACTGGAAAGGAACCGCCTTTTCTTTCTCTTCCGCCGGCGCCCCCGCATTTCCGCCGACCAGACTTTCGGGACTTTCGTGAATTGCCTGCATACGGGTATTGCTTTCCCTCAGCCGCAGGTCTTCTTCGCTGCTGTTCTGAATCTGCGCACGGCAGGTCAGGAAAGTAACTTTTTCCCGCAACAGGTCAAGCATGTCGGAAAACATGTTGAAAGCTTCCTTCTTGTATTCGTTCAGCGGATCCTTCTGACCGTAGGCGCGCAAAACGATGGTGTGACGCATGTAATCCAGCGTGGCGATATGCTCTTTCCACAACTGATCCCTCACCTGCAGCAGAATATTCTTTTCTACCAGACGCACCAGTTCTTCCGGCACTCCGCGGTTTTTCTCGACAATATTCTGCTCAATCACTTCAATGATTTTGCCGCTCATGGTTTCGGCGTCCATCTCCGGTTCTTCCGCCCATTTGTCAACCGGCAGCACAAAACCGGTCACCCGCCAGATTTCCTGCTGCAGCTCGTTTAACGGCCATTCCTTCGGCGTCAGACTCTGCTGCAGATAAGGCGCCAGCACGTCGTTCAGATATTCGTCGCGCATTTCCGCCACCGTTTCCGACACGTCGGAAGTTTTCATCAGTTCCTTGCGCTGGTCGTAAATCACCTTGCGCTGATCGTTCATTACGTTGTCGTACTTCAACAGATTTTTGCGGATGTCGAAGTTGCGTTCTTCCACTTTCTGCTGCGCTTTTTCCAGCGCTTTGCTGATCCAGGGGTGAACCAGCGGCTCACCTTCCGGCAGACCCAGCTTCTGCAGCATTGCCGACATTCTTTCCGAACCGAAAATGCGCATCAGATCGTCTTCCATCGACAGGAAAAACTTGGAAGTACCCGGGTCGCCCTGACGACCGGCGCGGCCGCGCAGCTGATTGTCGATACGGCGGCTTTCGTGCCGTTCGGTGCCGAGAATGTAAAGTCCGCCGGAAGCAATCACCTTTTCCTTGTCGGCTTCGCATTCAAGTTTGATTTCCTCTTTCATCCGCTCAATCTGCTCCGGCGTTTCGTCGCCCTTGAGCTGCGCCTTCAAACGCATGTCCGGGTTGCCGCCGAGCTGGATGTGGGTCCCGCGGCCGGCCATATTGGTGGCAATCGTAATCGCGCCCGACACGCCCGCCTGAGCAACGATCGCCGCTTCGCGTTCGTGATGACGCGCGTTCAGCACCTCAAATTTAACGTCGCTTCTGGCTTTCAGCATGTCAGCCACCAGTTCCGACTTTTCGATCGAAGTGGTGCCGACCAAAACCGGCTGCCCCTTGGCGTGGCATTCCAAAATGGTCTTGATGATGGCGTCATATTTCTCTTTCGCCGTACGATAAATTTCGTCATGATGATCCACGCGCTGAACCGGCCGGTTGGTCGGAATCTCAATACAGGAAAGATTGTAAATGTCGCCGAACTCGGCTTCTTCCGTCATTGCCGTACCGGTCATGCCCGACAGCTTGGGATAAAGACGGAAATAATTCTGGAAAGTGATTGAAGCCAGCGTCTGGTTTTCCGACTGGATGGCAACATGTTCCTTGGCTTCGATCGCCTGATGCAGACCGTCGGAATAGCGGCGCCCTTCCATCATGCGGCCGGTAAATTCGTCGATAATCACCACCTTGCCGTCCTTAACGATGTAGTCCACGTCGCGGATCTGCATTTTGTGCGCTTTCAAAGCGTTGTTAACATGCTGCACCAGCGCTACGTTGGCCATGTCGTAAAGGCCGCCTTCCTTAATCTGCCCGGTTTCCTTCAGCAGCTGTTCGACGTGTTCCATGCCGGCTTCGGTCAGGGTAACGCTTTTGGCCTTTTCGTCCTTCTCATAGTCGGCTTCCGTCAGCTTGGGGATAATGCTGTTGACCGCCACGTATTTTTCCGAGGAATCCTCGGCCGCGCCGGAGATAATCAGCGGCGTGCGCGCCTCGTCGATCAAAATCGAGTCCACCTCGTCGACGATCGCAAAATTAAACGGCCGCTGTACCATCTCGGAAAGAGAAAACTTCATGTTGTCGCGCAAATAGTCAAAACCCAGCTCGTTGTTGGTGCCGTAAATAATGTCGCAGGCATAGGCGGCACGGCGTTCCTCGTCGTTTTTGCCGTGTACGATGTAGTCGACCGTCAGCCCCAGAAAACGATATACCTGCCCCATCCACTCGGCGTCGCGTTTGGCCAGATAGTCGTTGACGGTAACGATATGCACGCCTTTGCCTTCCAAGGCGTTAAGATAAGCGGCAAGCGTGGCGACCAGCGTTTTGCCTTCGCCGGTTTTCATTTCGGCGATCATACCCTTGTGCAAAACGATGCCGCCGATCAGCTGCACATCATAATGTCGCTGGCCGAGCGTTCTTCTGGCAGCTTCGCGCACCACGGCAAAAGCTTCCGGCAGCAGGTCGTCAAGAGTTTCCCCCTGTTTCAGGCGCTCGCGGAACTCTGCCGTTTTTGCCTTCAGCTCTTCGTCGCCGAGTTTAACCGTCTGCGGCTCCAACGCGTTGATCTTGTTGATTGTTTTATACTGCTTTTTGATAAAGCGGTCATTGGCGCTGCCAAAGAACACCTTTGCAATTTTGCCTATCATAAACTTTTCCACCTTGATAATATTTAAGTCAACCTTACATTTAATGTTTATATTTACTAAAGTCAATAGCTTGAAAAGAAGTTATAAACTTTGTGAAAATTTTTGCTTGGAATATTTCCGATTTGTTATTATAAATGAACGTAGTGTTATTTTTTGGAGGTAATTATATGAAAACGCAATACGTAGCCGCCGCTGTCCTGTCAGCGCTGATATTAAATCCGCTGCCGGCCGGCGCCGAAGGCAAAGACGGAGTTGCCGCCGTCGTCAACGGCAAGAAAATCACCGTTGCCGAAATCAAAAAGACTTATGAATCCGCTCCGCAGATCAAAGCACAGGTTACTTTCGACCAGTTTTATCCCCAGGCCGTCACCGTCTGGGCCAACGGCGAAGCTCTGCAACAGGCCGCCAAAAAAGCCGGCGTCGAGTCTTCCGCCGAATACAAACAGCAGCTGGAAGCAATGAAAAGCGATCTGGCCGGAAAAGTTTATCTGAAACAGGAAGTCGAGAAGAAAATTTCCGACAACGACGTCAAAAACTTCTACAACCAGTACAAAAAAGAGTTTAAACCGCAGAAGGAAATGAGAGCACGCCACATTCTGGTTGACAGCGAAGCCACCGCCAACGACATCATTACCAAAATCAAAAAAGGCGACGACTTCAACGAACTGGCCAAGAAATATTCCAAGGAAAAGAATCCCGACCTCGGCTATTTCACCAAGGAAATGATGGTGCCCGAATTCGGCGACGCCGCCTTCAGAATGAAAAAAGGCCAATATTCGCAAAAACCGATCAAGACCAACTTCGGCTATCACATTATCATTGTCGATGATGTTCGTGACAGCAAACCCGTCTCCTTTGAAGAAGCGGAACCGCAGATCAGAACCAGAATGGCGCAGGAACTGCTGCCGGGCGTTCTGAACGACGTTGTCGCCAAAGCCAAGATCGAAAAATATCAGCTGGACGGCAAGGTCATGCCCAACACGCCGGCCGTTCCGGCTCCGGCAGCCAAATAAGGCTGCGCCGTTCAAAAAAACCGCTCTGAAAAGAGCGTTTTTTTATGATTCGAACATCTGCGTCAGCAGGTAGATGTAGACATACCAGCCTGACCATAAGGCTTGTGAAGCTTCGGGCTGGGCGTTTGAGCTTCGGAATGGTTAATACAACTTGCATTAGCTGGTGGAAGTTTATTATCCATAATCCGGCCGGAAGATTCCTTTTTTGTTTTCCGTATTCTCTCGACGCGATAAATCCCAAAGCCAAACTGCCGTTTCCTTTGAAGGAAACGGCAGTTTTTAATCATCCGGCATTTTCGTCTATCTGACAAAGACGAACCAGCCGTTGTAAATGCCTTCCACGCTCAAACCGCCGATTTTAACTTCAACCGTCAGCGTCAGGAAATAATGTTCCCTGTTGCCGTCGCTTTCGATAAAATCCCAGTCGGCGCTTGTGACACGCACTTCGCTGCCTTCAAACGACACTCCTGCCATTTCTTCCTGCAGCACGATGTTGTCAAACGACGCGCCGTAATGAACAAGCGGGATCTTCAAATCAAAGCCGTTGTAGTGCAGCACACAGTTTTCGCTGATCCGTTCAAGCGTCACGCACTCGCCTCCATCTTCATACGAACGGCCGGTTTCCACAACCTCCGTACCAACCAGTTTAAGATCCGAGATACTGCCGTTGAACGTCACTTCCTTTCCGGTATACCTTTCGCTGATCGCCGGGAGTTCCGCTACGTATTCTTCCTCGCGTTCTTCTCCCGTTGACATTTGCGACTTCACCATGATCGTCGACAGGAAGCCGTCGCCTTCGGCCTTTGCCTCCACCGACTTGTCAATCACTTCGCTGTTGACTATGTAAGCCTCGCCGGCAGGACCGAGTTCGCGTCTTAACGTCACTTCCGCTTTTACTTCATATGTCTGACCGCCGAAATCAACCGAAATCGAATGGCGGTAGATCCGGCGCGCATACGCCATATCGCCGTCAACATACGAGTCCGCCTTTTCAAGCCGGCCGCCGTTGTCCTTCAGGTTGCTGTAGTAATAATACGGCATCACCTGACGCGTAACATGGTCGTCATAAACCGGAACTTCGTAATTCAGACGGTATTCAAACGAAAATTCGTCAAACGTCAGCCTGTAAATCAGAACCGAATCCGTTACCGTCACAAAGCCTTCCGTACGCTGATCAAAGACCTCGCGGGAGAGGGTTGCCTGATAGTCGCCGATTTCCCAGTGATTGACCGGACAAACGGCGCTTACGTTTTTCAGCTCGCTGTTGAGAGTAACCGAGACTTTGTTGTCGAAGCTGGCGCGGGTAATGCCCCGGACCATAATCCAGCTCTCGT
>OBZC01001847.1_pt1 | contig 10916 bp, 9 predicted proteins | sample 1538231 | NCBI WGS metagenome assembly OBZC01 (sample SAMEA2580225, study PRJEB22360) | human gut metagenome | biome: human gut; feature: human-associated habitat; material: faeces | place: Denmark | collected 2008/2010 | reverse complement strand
AAGGCAGCGACAATCCGAGGGAAACGCCGCCGAGAATGACAAAAATGTCAACATAGTTTCCGGCCAGGGCAAAACCGATCGCGGTGCCGAGATAAGGCGCCGTGCAGGGGGTGGCCATCAGCACGGCAAAGATGCCGGTCAGAAAATGAAGCAGACGGTTTTCGCTGTCTGTCGTGCGGCTGACGAAGCGGGGAACCCTGATTTCGACGATACCCCATATCTGGGCGACAAAAAGGAGGACGGCAAAAAAGATCAGGCTGACAAACCACGGGTTTTGAAACTGCATGCCCCACCCGACGTTTTCTCCCAGTTGTTTCAGCCCGGCCAGCATGACGGCCAGCAAAGCAAACGACAGCCAGATGCCGAGCAGGGTAAAGGCAAAGCTGCGGCGGACGGAAGAAACGTTGCGGGCGCCGAATTTCGTCAGCGAAAGCAGCTTAAGCGACAGCACCGGAAAGACGCAGGGCATGAAATTGAGCAGCAGACCGCCGATTACCGCTGCGGCAAACATTGCCGTCAGGAGATTCCTGCGGTCGGGTTCGGGCGCATTGCCGCGGACGGGGGAAAGCGTCTGGCGCAAAACATATTTGCGGTTGGCTTCAATGGTAATTTCAAATTCTTTTCCCTCGGCGTCAGATTTGTCGTCAAGCGGCAGCAGGCGGACGGTGGCCCGGCTGCCGTCAATGCGAACCCGGGGACGCTCAAAAGCAAGTCCCGCATCGTTGCCGACGAATATGTTAAACGATTCTATCGTTTCCGGACTGTCAACGGTCAATGTCAGCACTTGTCCCCCGGTCTGCATTTCTTTTAGGGAGAAAGAGCCGATTTTCAGTTCCGACTGCTGCTGCGGCCTCAGGAAACCGGACATCATGCGGACATAGGTGGCGACCGAACTGTCGCGGGTATGGCCGGGCTGCAGCTGCAGTTCCGGAGTCAGCCGAACGGTTTCGCATTGGCTTTTGCTGCGGCACAAATTGAGTTTGACGTCCGCTCTCAGCGTCATCGACCGCGAGGGATCGGCCGCTTCCGCGGTAAAGGGAACGGCGGTTTCGCCGACGTAAACGGTCCAGTCTTCCCGGCTGCCGGCAAGACGGGCGGGAAGCGGCAGCGTATATTCCGCCTTTTTCAGGTTTTCCGAGTTGTCAAAACGGATTTCCGGCTTCATGTATTGTGCGCTGTCAACGGCGGTTATGAAGTACCCGTCGGGAATCAGAAGATGCAGCAGTCCTTCCGTTTTTTGCTTTTCGTTGACGCCGCTCTGAACGGTGATCAGCCGGATTTTGAAGTCGTCCTTGGTCTGCCATTTGCCGATTCCGCGGTTGCCGGTCAGCGGATTGTCGTAAAAAATGTCATAAAACAGGATTTTTTTTAATTCCAGTCGGGAAAAGATGTGGCCGAGCTCCTCAAAGTCTTTCATTTTTCCCGTTTTTGCGCCTTCGCTGGCAAATTTGGCCCGATAGGCCTTGATCTCGCGCGGATTTTGACTGTAAGAAATGATTTTTTTGAAGTCCTGCACCACAACCGTGCCGTCGGCGTCGATATAGTCAAAATCGGGAGAACTGAGGTCATATTCGCTGTCGTCGGCAACAAGCGGCGGCTCTTCCGGCGTAATCAGGGCTTGTTTGTATTTGTCGATCAGCCCCGAGATATAGCGGTAAACTTTCATTCCGCCGCGCAGATACTGCTGATAGTCGTAAACTTCCTGCGGCGTAAATTCGGGATGGTGCCGGGCAATGTCTTCGTGAATGTCACCGTCGATCAGTTCGCCGGGGTATTTTTGTTCGAAGTATTTTGCGGAATCAAGAAAACGGGTGACGGTTTCCTCCAGGCTGACCGGCCGGCTCTGCGGCTTTTCCTCAAGGTTCAAAATGACCGTGGGCTTTTCTTCCGCCGCCGCTGGGAAGCGGAGCAGAAGAAGCGTCAGCAATACCGTTACTTTAAAAAATTTTTTCATTGTTCCCGTTTATTTGGCAGTTTAAAAATACCCCGATCCATGTTATTATATATACCATGATTTAACAAATAGTAATGGTGCGGGTGAAAATGGTCAACAATTATCTTACCGGCAAATGTCTGGTTTCCATGCCGCATATAGATGACGACGTTTTCTCGCGTTCGGTGGTCTATATCTGCATGCACAATCAGGAAGGCGCCATGGGCTTTATGGTGAACAAGCAGCTGAAAGAGTTTTATTTTTCCGACCTCATCAGCCAGTTTAACATCGGCTGCACGGCGCCGGTTGAGCCGATCGTCCTTCATCAGGGCGGTCCGCTGGAACGGATCCGCGGTTTTGTCCTGCACAGTCTGGACTATCGCGGAGAGGGAACTTTGCCGATCGACGACAAATTTGCCGTTTCTTCCTCCGTCAACGTGTTGAACGACATCGCTTTCGGCAAAGGACCGCGCTATAACCTGATAGCGCTCGGCTACAGCAGCTGGAGCCCGCGGCAGCTGGAACAGGAAATCATTTACAACAACTGGCTGGTGGTGGAACCGTCACCGGACCTGCTGTTTAAGACCAAAGACGAGGAAAAGTGGCAGCGGGCGGTGGACGAGCTGGGCTTTGACGTCAACCGCGTCAGCCTGCATACCGGCCGTGCCTGAAAGAGCGTTGCCGCCGCTTGTGCGTGACATCCGTATAAAATGTCGAAAGCCCCGTGGCAAACGGGGCTTTTTTGATGAAAACGAAACGCTTAAATTTTTTCGTCCGGATCACGCAGGACATAGCCGCGCCCCCAGACGGTTTCGATGTAGTTTTTGCCGCCCGAGGCCTTTTCCAGCTTTTTGCGCAGTTTGCAGATAAACACGTCGATGATTTTCAGTTCCGGTTCGTCGATGCCGCCGTAAAGATGGTTTAAGAACTGGTCTTTGTTGAGCGTCGAACCCTTGCGCAGGGAAAGCAGCTCCATAATGCCGTACTCTTTGCCGGTCAGGTGCAGGGTTTCCCCGTTGACGCTGACGGTCTGGGTATCGAGGTTGACTTCGACGTCGCCGGTGCGGATGACGGAGTTGGCATGCCCCTTGGAACGACGGACAACAGCCTGAATCCTGGCCAGCAGTTCGGCCCGGTCAAACGGCTTGGTCAGGTAATCGTCGGCGCCGTAACCCAGCCCTTTGACTTTTTTGTCAGGTTCGGTCAGGCCGGACAAAATCAGCACCGGCGTTTCGATTTTGGCCGAACGCAGGCGTTTGAGCACTTCGTATCCGTTCATGTCGGGCAGCATCAGGTCGAGAATGATGATGTCATAGTCATAAAGCTTGCCGATTTCCAGTCCGTCTTCGCCCAAATCCGTCGTATCTATGATCATTCCTTCTTTTTTCAGCATGGTTTCAATGCTTTGAGAAACCGCATAGTCGTCTTCAACCAATAAAACACGCATTTCGAGCCTCCTTGCCGCTAAAATTCTCTTTTGTCTGTCATCATATATGACAAAATTATAAATGTTAACTTTTTTTCGGAAATGTTAACATTTATTAACAGGATTTTTTTATTTGCCGGCGCATCTGCAGATTTGTCTTGATGAAACGGCGCCGATTGTGCTTATATAATGGTTGTGTTTCAATTTGTTTTCAAGGAGGATCAAATGTCTTTTGAATTACCCGCACTGCCTTATGCCATGGATGCGCTGGAACCCTATATTTCGGCAAAGACGATGGAGTTTCATTACGGCAAGCACCATAAGGCCTATGTTGACAATTTAAATAACCTGATCAAAGACACCCTGTATGCGTCCATGGATCTTGACGACATCATCCGTTCGACCGTCGGCAAGCCGGAGGCCGCGGGCATTTTCAACAATGCGGCACAGGCCTGGAACCATGCCTTTTTCTGGAAATCCATGCGCAAAAACGGCGGCGGCGAACCGGGCGCGGAGCTGAAGGCCAAAATCGAACGCGATTTCGGATCGGTGGAAAAGTTCAAAGAGGAATTTAAGGCGGCGGCCGTTTCCCAGTTCGGCAGCGGCTGGGCCTGGCTGATTGAGGACAACGGTATGCTCCGGGTGGTCAAGACCTCCAATGCCGATACCCCGGTTGCCCATGGTTTTACGCCGATTCTGACCATTGACGTATGGGAACATGCCTATTATCTCGACTACCAGAATCAGCGCGCCGCTTTTGTCGATGCTTATTTGAACCACCTGATCAACTGGTAGTGTCTGTTGTTGACTTTTTTGTCCAATCGTGATATGTTGACAAACAGGATAATATAAGGAGCACCGTAAAATGAGAGCGGGCGAAAGCAGAACCGTCATCAAAAGAATGCAGGAGTTTATGGATAACCTCGACCGGCATGTTTTAAACCAAAAAGTGTTAGGAAACGTCAAAGTGAAGCATCTGGCCGCGGCTTTTCTGGCCTATAAAGCTCTGCAAGGTATGGGGAAAGTTGAAAATGCCGAAACCGCCGGGCAGATTTATGCCGGCGGGCTGCAGGCAATTGCCTCAATGGGCGGCGCTTTCGGCATGATAGGCGAAAAGCATTTCGACGGTCCGGAGAACAGTGATCGCACGGCGTTGAATACGATGATCGTTTCCGCGACTCATTTTATGGTGGCACAGGCAGAAAACGGCGAAAAGCTGTACGATAAGGACGGCCGCTATACGGGGACGGTGGTCAACCGTTATGACCGTGACGGAAAAATCATTGATTCCGTGCCGGTTTATCAAGTGAAAGAGGCGGCAAAGTCGCAAATGCGCAAAGTGGCGAAGAATGTGCAGAACATGTTCATGAACGCCAAAAAGCAGAACGGATAGGCGGAGACGGCCGGTGAGCGAATACGTAACCGAAAAAAAGTTTGTGGTGGCAGAAGGCGACGGCGGCGAACTTTATATTTTTCTCACCGCCAAAAAAGACAATCCCGCTGCGCCGCAAATCATTTATGACGGCAAAGACCATGCCGTTTTTCTGCGTAACCGCGAACAAAAGATCATTTTGGATTATATCCATCCCGATATTCGCGACAAGCTGAAAAAGGCCAAAGAAGTGGTAATGGTAGAAACGCTGCTCGGCGACAATATCAAGGACAGTTATTTTGCCGATATGAAAATTGTTGATCATATTCCCGTTGACTGGAGCCTGATCGGTCTCAGCACCTGGGAGAAGGCGCTGGCCGGCAAACAGTCATAGCCGGAAGACGTCAAAATTCGGAACGTGGCAGAGGATCTTTCGCTTTTTTATAAAAATTAAGACCGGTTGCAGGTGCAGTCGGTCTTTTATGTTGGTTATTCTTGTGTCCAATTGCCGATATATCTTTTGTCGGTTTCAATTCCTTTTTTCCGGGAAGGCGCTCTTTCGCTTTTGGGCAAGCCAAAATGGCGCAGATGGGGCATATTTTGCTGTCCAGATCGCTGAAACAAATCGGTACGTCTGTGTATTCTTCATTTAAGACAATGATATTGCAGAGTTTTTTCATTTGATTTGTACGTCTGCAACTTTTGTCGTGCTTTTGGTCGTGAAACGGTTTTGTTTTCCGGTTTTTTCGGCATTGCTTTTTATTTTGGCGATAAAAACCGTCGCGTTTGAATACGAAATAAAAATGCTCGCTAAACTATGATACATAAACAAAATAATGAAGTTTTTTCATATTTTTTTTATTTTGGTTGATAATAAAATTTTATCAATTCTGTTTATTGTATATCCGAGGCATATTTGCAACCTAAAATTAAGAGTAATCGGGGCTTGTGCTGATTTGTGGCGAAAAAGTGCTTGCATATTTTGTGAATTTGAGGTAATAGACTGACATGACGTTATGGTCCCATCGTCTAGTGGCCTAGGACATCGCCCTCTCACGGCGGTAACACGAGTTCGAATCTCGTTGGGATCACCACTATAAAAAAGCCTCCGTAAAGGAGGTTTTTTTATAGTGGTAAAGAGCCCGAGAGAGATTTGAACTCGTGGGGACGAGTTCGACTACAAGCGAAAGGCGGGCGTAAGAACGCCGGTCGGCCATAGCCGATGAGCGCCGTGGAACAAGCATTGCGAAGCAATGTCGCGGACAATCTCGTTGGGATCACCACTATAAAAAAGCCTCCGTAAAGGAGGTTTTTTTGTAGCTGTAAAGAGCCCGAGAGAGATTTGAACTCGTGGGGACGAGTTCGACTACAAGCGAAAGGCGGGCGTAAGAACGCCGGTCGGCCATAGCCGATGAGCGCCGTGGAACAAGCATTGCGAAGCAATGTCGCGGACAATCTCGTTGGGAGCACCACTACAAGCGGCAGGTATAAAAGCTGCCGTTTTTCTTTTGTAAGTTAAGTGCTTAACAGAGTTTGATATTACAGATTTCAAAATTGAATTTTTGGAAATTTGGATTAATTGTCAATTTAATTTTCTTGATTTTTACTTTGGAGTATTTATACTTGCAATAAAGTTATATAATTATGTTTAACAATTAAAATATTTCTAAGTATGGACAAGTTTTCAGACGTTTTAAATTTGATTTGGGATTTTGTTAATCATCCGATTTGGTTTCCTGCTGCTCTGGCTGTCGTTGGCATTATCTTTTTTGTTGTCATGTTTATTAAAGCTAATCGCATTGTTGACAGGCATCGTGCAGAGGTTCAACAAAAAATTGTCAATGAGGCTTATGGTGACAGTGTTTCCCGTAGATATGGCACTCAACAGCCAACCGAGAAATCAGGTAATAAAAAAATTGTCTCGTAAACCGTCGGTTAAGCGTCATCAATGTAAACGGCAGTCAGAACTGCCGTTTTTTTTATAAAGTAGTCGGTTAAGAAAATTAAAGCAGTTTTTTAGCGCCTCAATATCGACGCAAAACTATTTTTCTGTTAACCTTTGATACAAACATGTTAAATCAGAACCGTGAATTGAGAGGTTTGCCGATCAAAAAATGTGACATTTCAAAAGGAACTGATAACTATTTAAATAAGCTTGAAAAACATATTTGTTCAGCAGTATGCTTATTTCATAAATATTGACCAACAATCTTTCTTTTAGGCAAAATGATAATTTTGATTTCCGGGGCGTCCCATACAGGCAAAACCTTATTAGCCCAAAAGCTGTTAGAAAAATATAAATATCCTGTCTTATCAATAGATTTGCTAAAAATGGGATTGATACGCAGCAACAATACGTCATTAACTCCGGAAGATGATGAAAAGTTAGAAAAATATTTATGGCCGATTGTCAGAGAAATGATAAAAACCGCCATAGAAAACAAACAAAATCTTATTGTTGAAGGCGCCTATATTCCTTTTGATTGGAAAAAAGGTTTTGATGTGCCGTATTTGCGACATATTTTGTTTTATTGTTTGGTTATGACGCGAAACTATATACGAAATCATTTCGCGGATATAAAAAAATATGCCGATATTATTGAAAAACGTTTTGATGATACATGGTTTACAAAAGAAACGGCATTGAAAGAAAATATAAAAAACTTAGAATTATGTAAGCAAAATAATTGTTGTTACATCCTGATTGATGATCGTTATGATGTTGATATAGAAATAAACAGGCCTGAAACATTTTCCGTTGTTCCGTAAACCGGCAGATTTGATAAAATGAGTAAAGAGCAGGCATGGCCTGAACTCAATCGAACCGGACTGATATTTAACATATTTGTTAACGGTTTGCCGTAATGTTTGGCAAATGTTTTTTGAGATAATCGGCAAGGGTCGTTGAAAAAAGGATGAGGCGTCTGAAAAAGCCAAAGAAATGTTGCAAAAATGAGAGGGGACGCAATAATCGATTCCTGTCAGCGGGGAATATATTTACGTATCATATCGAAAAGCCTTCGCTTCCGGTTTTTGGAGGCAGTCGTTTGGTTGTTTTTATATAAAAGAGTATCCTCGGTTACAGGATGACGTTTGTTTTTCAGGGAGCCGTGCTTTTTTTCGGAACGAAAAATCTTTCCTGCCAGGCGCCTTCAAGTTTGAGCAGTTTTATCTTTTTGTCGATTCCTCCTGCATAACCCGTCAAATTTCCGGAACTGCCGACAACTCTGTGACAGGGAACAATAATTGATATTTCGTTGTGTCCGACGGCGCTGCCGACCGCCTGAGCCGACATTTGTGCGAGCCCTCTTTGCAGAGCTATGATTCGGGCGATTTCTCCGTAAGTCATCGTTTTCCCGTAGGGGATGGAATATAAAATTTTCCAAACTTCGTTTTGGAAAGGGCTTCCCGTAAAATGAAGCGGCAATTTAAAGTTTGGTTCTTTCCCGGAAAAATAAATGTCTAACCAGTGTTTTGTATCTCTGAAAACGGGCAAATCTTTCTCTTTGTGTTCCCTGTCTAAATACAGCGCAAAATATTTTTCCCCCATGACCCACAAGCCGGTCAATCCCGTGTCGTCGGCCGCCATCAACATTTCCCCGAGAGGAGATGAATATTTGTTTGTATATTGCATTGCCTGTATCTTTCCGTGAAATTCCTGCATATGTATTTTACAGGAGCGGTGTTTGTTTGCAAGCAATTATTTCGGTTTGTTTCCGAGTGCCGTATTTTAATTCTGAAAGGAAAGGTTAAACGCTTTGGTTTTTGACGTTTCGTCCGTTTGAGGTGCTTTGTTTTTACGGTATTGCGGCCGGTGTATAAACTGAATGCTTTTATTGTTTTGATTGATCTGTTAACATAAGAAGAATTGTTCTTTTTGGCTTTGTTGAGTCCTATGGATAAAATCAATATTTTTCTTTATTTTTTAATTTTCTGTTAATATTAACTGGAAATTTTCTTTGCTTTTTATTCTGTTTCGTTTTAAAATTGCTAAAAATAAATATTGCAACTCATAAGATAGTGAGCAATTTATGACAGAAGAAAATTCAAATCCCCAAATGATAGACACGGGCTTGGCCTGTTTCGCGATTATGGCGAATTTCTTTGAAAAACCGATTTCCATTGACCAAATCAGGCATAAATATGACCGGCAGAATTCGCATTTTGAAGAATATGAACTGCTGCAATTGGCAAAAGAATTTTCTTTCAAAGCCCGCTTTATCGAGACCAAGTGGGAGCGTTTAAACAAGACGGCTCTGCCGGCAATCGCTCAGAGTAAAGACGGTGCTTATTTTATTCTCGGTAGGGTGGCGGATGACAAGGCTTTAATCCAGGATCCGGCCAAAGGCAACCACCCCGAGGTTTTGAACAAAGAAGAATTTATGTGTAGATGGAACGGCAGGCTCTTAATGATGACCTGCCGTGAGTTTATCAACGGTAAAAACCGCAAGTTTGACATTTCATGGTTTATTCCCGCGGTAGTCAAATATCGCAGGCTGTTCGGCGAGGTTATTCTGGCCTCATTCTTTTTACAGCTTTTTGCATTGGTATCACCGCTTTTATTCCAAGTGGTGATTGACAAGGTACTGGTTAACCGAGGTCTTTCAAGTCTTGATGTACTTATGGTGGCTTTAATCTGTATCGGTATTTTTGAAACTTTGCTTGGCGGGTTGCGTACTTATACCTTCTCGCACACCACCACTCGTGTTGATGTGGAGTTAGGCGCGAGTTTGTTTAAGCATCTTATTCGGCTGCCGCTGTCTTATTTCGGTGTGCGGCGGGTCGGCGACACGGTGGCGCGGGTGCATGAGTTGGAGAATATCCGCAATTTTCTGACCGGTTCGACCTTAACCCTGATTATCGATTTCTTTTTTACCATTATCTTTTTTACGGTAATGTTCTTTTATTCCAAGACCTTGACGCTGCTGGTTTTACTCTCCATTCCTTTTTATGTTTTGCTGTCCTTGTTTTTTACCCCGATTTTGCGCTCGCGGATTGATGAGCGGTTTCGCCGCGGGGCAGAAAACCAGTGTTTTCTGGTGGAAACGGTTAAGTCGCTGGCAGTCGAGCCGCAGATGCAGCGTCGTTGGGAGCAGCAGCTGGCGGCTTATGTCGGGTCTTCTTTCAGAGCATCGCATATCAATAACATTGCCGGACAGTTGGTGCAGTTAGTGCAAAAAATCACAATGGCTCTAACTTTGTGGATTGGCGCTTCTCTCGTCATGAAAGGGGAGCTGTCGGTCGGGCAGCTGATTGCCTTTAATATGCTAACGCAGCCGATTTTGCGCTTGGCGCAGTTGTGGCAGAATTTCCAGCAGGCTAAAATCTCTATTGAAAAGCTGTCTGACATTCTTAATAATCCGGCCGAAAATACCGAAACCCTGTCCAAAGGCTCGATGCCGGAGATTAAAGGCGACGTGGAATTTAAGGACATTACTTTCCGCTATGTGCCGAACGGACCGGAGATTTTGAAAAAGATGAACTTTAAAGTCAGGGCCGGGCAGAAAATCGGCTTTGTCGGACCGAGCGGCTCGGGCAAATCGACCGTTACCAAGCTGATTCAGCGTCTGTATATTCCGGAAAGCGGTAAAGTGCTGATTGACGGGATTGACATTTCCACCGTCGATACGGCATGGTTAAGGAGGCAAATCGGCGTCGTTTTGCAGGAGAACTACTTATTTAACAAGAGTGTGCGGGAAAATATCGCTTTAACCAATCCGGCGATTTCGATGGACAGGATTATTGCCGCCGCCAGACTGGCCGGTGCGCACGATTTTATTACCGAACTCCCCCACGGTTATGACACGATTATTGAGGAACGCGGCTCATCGTTATCCGGCGGACAGCGGCAGCGGATTGCGATTGCTCGCGCTTTGGTCAACAATCCGCGGATTTTGATTTTTGACGAGGCGACCTCGGCGCTTGATTATGAATCCGAGCGGATTATTCAGCAGAATATGGCTTCCATCTGTAAAGGGCGCACGGTGTTTATGATTGCGCACCGCTTATCTACCGTGCGGGACTGCGACCGGATTATCACCATTGAAAAGGGCGAAATTACCGAAACCGGCACCCATCAAGAGCTTTTAAAACGCGGCGGTCGTTATGCTTATCTGTGGAACAGCCAGACCGCGCCGATTGTGCCCGCCAACGAGGAGGGTGCGGCATGATGGAACAGCTTAAAA
>OBZC01001827.1_pt1 | contig 11140 bp, 7 predicted proteins | sample 1538231 | NCBI WGS metagenome assembly OBZC01 (sample SAMEA2580225, study PRJEB22360) | human gut metagenome | biome: human gut; feature: human-associated habitat; material: faeces | place: Denmark | collected 2008/2010 | reverse complement strand
TTGATTGGCGGGGAACAGGCCTCGGCTCAAGCCGAGAACTTCCGTAAGTTGCTGCTGACTATGAGTGACGATATACGGGTGATTCTAATCAAGATCGCAGACCGTCTTCATAATATGAGGACTTTGGGTTCCATGCTTCCCGCCAAGCAATTTAAGATCGCGGGTGAGACTCTTTATTTGTATGCTCCTCTGGCGCATCGTCTGGGTCTCTTCTCGATCAAGACGGAACTGGAGGATTTGAGTTTTAAATACGAGCATCCGCAAGAATACGATTTCATCAGCGCTAAGTTGAAAGCGACAGAAGAGAGCCGTAATAAATTATTCGAGCGTTTCGCCGCCCCTGTGGACGAGAAGCTGAAATCGATGGGACTTCAGTATGAGATGCGTGCCCGTGTGAAATCGGTCTATTCCATTTGGAATAAGATGGAAAGCAAGGGTGTCGCTTTCGAGGATATTTATGATATTTATGCGGTCCGCATTATTTTTGACCCGCTTCCCGGTGTGGACGAGAAAAACCAATGTTGGGATATCTACTCGGCTATTACGGATATTTACCGGATTCGTCCCGACCGTATCCGTGATTGGGTGAGCCGTCCGAAAGCGAACGGTTATCAAGCGCTTCATCTGACCGTTATGGGACCGGATGGACAATGGGTAGAGATCCAGATCCGTAGCCGCCGTATGGATGATATCGCAGAGAAAGGCTTCGCTGCCCATTGGAAATACAAGGAATCCAACGTGGAGGAGGATACGGAATTGGATAAATGGATACAAACCATTACCGAGATATTGGAGAGTCCGGACCCGAATGCGCTGGATTTCTTGGATACGATCAAACTGAACTTATTTACTTCCGAGATATTTGTTTTCACTCCGAAAGGAGATATAAAGACATTGCCCCAAGGGGCTACCGCCTTGGATTTCGCTTATGCGCTTCACTCCGATATCGGTAATAAATGTATTGGCGCTAAGGTAAACCATCGTTTGGTGCCATTGAGTCATCCGCTGTCCAGTGGAGATCAGGTGGAGGTCTTGACTTCCCGTTCTCAGGAGCCGCAACCGGAGTGGTTGAACTTCGTGACTACCGCTAAGGCTCGTGCGAAGATCGATGCCGTATTAAAGCGCGTCCGTAAAGAGGTCGCTAAGTATGGAGAGATAAAAGTTCTTGATGCCTTCAAGCGTTCGGAGCTTGAGGCGAGTACATCCAATCTGGATAAATTAGGCATGTACTTTGGATTCTCGAAACGCGAGGAATTCTTTTATGCTGTAGAGAAGGGAGATGTGGTTTTGCCCGAGAATTTAAAGAAGCTGTTGAAGGAGAAGACGGATAATGTCTTGTTTAAGTATGTGAAACAGGCGTTGGGTGTCGCTTCCAAGAAGGTGAAACAACCCGAAGAGGAGGAAGCCAAGAAAGAGAAGCCTAAATATGATAAGAAAAAGCCTTATTTATTGAAAGAGGAGGCTTTTGAGCGTAATTATGTAATTGCCGAATGTTGTAAGCCGATTCCGGGAGATGACTCTTTAGGTTTTATCAATGATGATGGAAATGTAGTAGTTCATAAACGTTCCTGCCCGATCGCCATGCGCTTGAAAAGTAGCTTTGGCGAACGTATCTTGAATACGGTTTGGAGCAGCCATATGAACGCTTCTTTTGAGGCCACGCTAGAGGTGAAAGGTATAGACTCGATAGGCGTATTGAATACGATCACGAAAACGATTTCCGAGGATTTCAACGTGAACATCATGCGCTTGCTGATCGAGGCGAAAGACGGCGTGTTCGAAGGTAAGATAAAGATGAAAGTTCATGACGTAGAAGATATCCAGAAAATGTGCGTGACTTTGTCGAAGATACAGAATATTAAATCTGTCGGACGTGTAGCGGATTAAGTGTAGCGAAGTGCTTCGCTACACTTTTGTTTTATAAAAGCTTTATCAGCCGACAATCAAATAAGTTATATAAGCTATATAACAAGCGATCAATAGGATTCCCTCCGGCCTAGTGATGGTCCGTTTCTTGAAGAAAAGGCCAAAAATATAAAGCAATACGCATGAACCGATCATGACGCCCAAATCCAGATTGGTAATGCCTTGTATGTTCATCGGCGTGATTGTCGCGCTACAACCTAATACGAAGAATATATTGAAGAGGTTGGAACCGATAACATTTCCGATCGCCATCTCCGGGTTCTTCTTTAATGCGGCCACGACGGAAGTCGCTAACTCAGGAAGAGAGGTTCCTCCGGCCACTAAAGTCAAACCGATAATAGATTCGCTGACACCCAGTCCACGGGCGATACCAGAAGCTCCATCCACGAAAAATTGTCCTCCGTAAATCAAACCAGCCAATCCACCAATGATGAATAAACTCGCTTTCCAAATGGGCATTATTTTAATCGTGCTCTCTCCATTTTCCTCTCCATTATGTGCGATCGCGAATGTATAGCCAAGGAAAATGGCGAAGAAGCATAATAGTAACATTCCATCGCTACTACTGATACTATTGTGCGATGCGCCGTTGATCAAAACGTCATTCGCACAAATAAATAATACGATTGAGGCAAGCACGCAAAGAGGGATCTCTTTGCTCAACGTACCTTTCGTGACGCTGATCGGTACGATAGCGGCCGTACAGCCGACAATCATCAAGGCGTTAAATATATTGCTTCCTACTACATTACCAATAGCGATATCCGAGCTTCCTTTCAAGGCGGATACGACACTGACCGTTAATTCCGGTGCGGAAGTCCCAAACGCCACAATAGTTAGCCCGATTACTAAGCTGGAAATATTGAAGCGTTTGGCTACCGAGGCGGCACCATCTGTCAAGGCGTTAGCCCCGACTAAAATTAGTAGTAAACCGCCAATTAGTAATACGATATCCATTAGTCTTTAGAATGGCAAATCATCGATTGGATTGGCCGGTCCGAAATCAGGAGCGGATGAGGCTGGAGCCGTAGGAGCGGAAGCCGGAGCGAAATTATCCGGAGTTACTCCCATCGGAGCGGCTTGAGGAGCTGCCGCCATCGGACGGTCTACTTTCCATGCGTTGATACTGGTGAACCAGCGGCCTTGGTACTCACGGCTGTCAATGTCGAAAGAGACTGTCAATTCCTCGCCCGGCTGAATGGCCGCTTGAGCGATCTTATCCGCTCCGAATATCTGGAAGCATACTTTCTTGGGATATTGATCGTGTGTCTCTAATACGTACTCTTGTTTTTTCCATTCGTTTCCGGCTTTGCTGACACCGCCTACTTCCGGTAGGACTTGAATAATTTTTCCTGTAATTTCCATGTCTTGTATTTTATTTGCTTATGTTTTATTTAATTGGGGACGAAGGTACGGTTTTGTTCTGGTTTTATCAACAGAATAATCACACTTTCGGGGCAAAAGCATCGAATGCGTCTTTCATAGCTAACAGCTCTTCTTTGATCTGTTTCAGGCGGTTTACGATCTCTTCTTGCCGGATCGTCGTCTCTTTATTGTCCTTCAGTTTTTGCCGTGCGCCGGCCAAGGTCATCCCTCTCTCTTTAACCAGATGGTAGATGAGGCGTACTGCGTCGATATCCTCCTGCTTGTAAAAACGGGTACCTTTGCTCGTCTTCCTTGGATTGATGATATCGAACTCCTTCTCCCAAAAGCGAAGGGTGGACTCGTTCACGTCGAACATCTGCGCCACCTCGCTGATGGAAAAATAGAGCTTGAGATCTTTATTCTTTTTTAGACTCATACTGCTAATGAAGTTTAATCCATAACCTGACCATGATTCTCGGCGATCTGGATCATACGGTCGTATTCCTCAGGTGAGAGATCCATGTAATAGTATTTGGACGGATTATCATGCTTTCCTCGTACGATTACCTCATAATGCAAGTGAGGGCCGGTAGATTTCCCGGTATTTCCAACCTCGCCAATCACCTCTCCACGAGTAACCTTCTGTCCGACACGTTTCTTGAACTTACTCATATGACCGTATAACGTCTGATAGCCGTAGCCATGATCGATAATCAAACAATTTCCGTATCCCTGTTTCCAAGCGGCAAAAGTGACTACGCCATTACCTGTCGCGTAGATCTCCGTTCCCACTTTAGCCGAGAAATCCATTCCGGAATGGAAACGAGGTGTACGGTAAATCGGGTCGATACGCACGCCATAGCCGGAAGCGGTACGACGCAGATCCTTATTGGAAATCGGCTGGATAGCCGGGATACATTTACTTCTCTCTTCTTGGTTCTTTCCTAGGGAGATCAGTTCCTCCAAGGAATTGGACTGGATATATAATTGCTTACGTAGCATATCCATCTTTTGGGTCGTGGAGACAACAAGCTCCGGATTGGACAGGCTCATCAAATGCTCGTAACGGTTTGTCCCTCCAAACCCGGCTTTCCGAACGGATTCGGGTATGGACTCAGCTTGGAAGATAGCCCGGTACAGATTCTCGTCACGCTGTTGGATATCATCCAATACGTCCAACGCGTTATTTAAGCGAAGGGAAAGCACCTCGTATTGAGTTTGCAATAGGCGGTTCTCCTTACGTAACTGAGATTCCATCGGAGAGTCCACCAAATGCATCATGACGAAAAAAGTGGCTACGCCGAATGCTATTCCGGTGCTTAAATGGCGGAGAACGGTGAACAGCCGGTCTTTGCTAGATGGGTATACACGCTCATAATTGAGAGTGTTCGGATTGTATAAATAGTATGTTTTGCGACTTTTAAAGAGTTTCATCTACATTTTTTGTTATCTGAATGCACGCAAAAATAATAATTTGCAGTACTTTTGCAAATTGTTTTTCAGAATATTAACGAGAACTATATAAATAGATTATGTTGACAGCAAAAGAAATCCGTGAATCCTTCAAGCAATTCTTCGCTTCTAAGGAACACCAGATCGTGCCTTCCGCTCCAATGGTGGTAAAGGGTGACCCCACGTTGATGTTTACGAACGCGGGAATGAATCAGTTTAAAGATATTATCTTGGGCAACGTGCCCCGTAAGTATCCTCGTGTCGCGGACTCTCAGAAATGTCTTCGTGTTAGCGGTAAGCATAACGATTTAGAGGAGGTAGGACATGATACCTATCATCATACGATGTTTGAGATGCTCGGAAACTGGTCGTTCGGAGATTATTTTAAGAAAGAGGCGATCAACTGGGCTTGGGAATACTTGGTAGAGGTATTGAAGCTGAATCCGGAGCGTTTATATGCCACCGTATTCGAGGGAAGCCCCGCTGAAGGCTTAGATCGTGATAACGAAGCTGCTGGTTATTGGGAGCAATATTTACCGAAAGATCATATTCTGAACGGTAACAAACATGATAACTTCTGGGAAATGGGGGATACGGGTCCTTGCGGTCCCTGTTCCGAGATCCATATCGACCTTCGTTCGGACGAGGAGCGTGCGGCGGTCAGCGGCGCCGATATGGTAAATAAGGATCATCCGCAGGTAATCGAGATCTGGAATCTTGTATTTATGCAATTCAACCGTAAGGCCGATGGTTCTTTGGAACCGCTGCCGGCTAAGGTGATCGATACCGGTATGGGATTCGAGCGTCTGTGTATGGCATTGCAGGGTAAGACCTCAAATTATGATACGGACGTATTCCAACCGATTATCAAGGTAATTGCGGGAATGGCGGGTACGACTTACGGTACGGATAAACAGCAAGACATCGCCATGCGTGTGATCGCCGACCACATCCGTACGATCGCTTTCGCTATCACGGACGGACAGTTGCCTTCCAACGCTAAGGCCGGTTATGTAATCCGTCGTATCTTGCGGCGTGCTGTTCGTTACGGTTATACGTTCTTGGATCGCAAGGAAGCGTTTATGTATAAGCTTTTGCCCGTATTGATCGAGACGATGGGCGACGCTTATCCGGAATTGATCGCTCAGAAAACCTTGATTGAGAAGGTTATCAAGGAGGAGGAAGAATCTTTCCTTCGTACCTTGGAAACCGGTATCCGTTTGCTGGATAAGAAAATGGAGGAGACGAAGGCTGCGGGCAAGACGGTCTTGAATGGCGTAGATGCCTTTACATTATATGATACCTACGGATTCCCGTTGGACTTGACGGAATTGATTCTTCGTGAGAACGGCATGGAAGCCGATATCGAGGAGTTCAATAAGGCTATGCAGAAGCAGAAAGAGCGTGCCCGTAACGCCGCCGCTATCGAGACAGGCGACTGGATCACGCTGAAAGACGGTGAATGTAAGTTCGTGGGTTATGATTTGTTCGAATGCGAGGCAGAGATCTTGCGTTATCGCCAGATCAAACAAAAGAATAAAGTATTATACCAGATCGTTCTGGATCAAACCCCGTTCTATGCGGAAATGGGTGGACAGGTCGGTGATACGGGTTGGTTGATCGCCGACGACGAGAAGATCGACGTGATCGATACGAAACGAGAGAATAATTTGCCGGTTCATTTGGTAGCGAAACTCCCGAAAGATGTGACAGCTACTTTTACTGCGAAGATCAACGAGAAAAAGCGTATCCAGTGTGAGTGTAACCACTCTGCCACGCACCTTTTGCATGAGGCGCTGCGTGAGGTATTAGGTACGCACGTAGAGCAGAAAGGTTCGTATGTTTCGCCTGATTCTTTACGTTTCGACTTCTCTCATTTCCAGAAAGTGACGGACGAGGAAATCCGTAAGGTGGAAATATTGGTTGGAGAGAAGATCCGTGCGAACTTCCCGTTGGAAGAGCATCGCAATATGCCGATCGCCGAAGCAAAGGCGCTAGGGGCTATGGCTTTGTTCGGTGAGAAATATGGCGATGAGGTACGTGTCGTGAAATACGGAAGCTCCGTGGAGCTATGTGGTGGTACGCATATCCCGGCAACCGGTATGATCGGTTCTTTGCGCGTGATAGGAGAGAGCTCTATCGCCGCAGGAGTCCGTCGTATAGAGGCGGTTACGGCCGAGGGCGCCGAGCAATTCGTATATGCCCAGCAAGATCTGATCCGTGAGTTGCGTGCGTTGATGAACCATATGCCGAATTTGGCGCAAGCGATGAAAAAGTCTATCGAGGAGAACGCCGAGATGAAGAAACAGATCGAGGATTATATCCGTGAGAAGTCTATGCGTTTGAAGGAGGAGATCGTGGCGAAAGCTTCGGAGAGCAACGGTATCAAGGTTATGCAATTTGTAGGCAAGGCAAATGCGGACGCTATGAAGAACGTGGCTTTCCAGATCAAGGCGGAGACAACCGATAGCTTTGTCTTTGTTGCCGGTATCATTGACGATAACAAATGCACGCTCATGCTTATGTTAAGCGATGATTTGGTGAAAGAGGGCTTGCATGCCGGTAAGATCGTAAAAGAGGCCGCTAAGCATATCCAAGGCGGTGGTGGTGGACAACCCCATTTCGCTACGGCCGGCGGTAAGAACATGGAGGGCCTTTCCATTGCGGTTGGCGCTGTGAAAGAGGCTGTTGGAGTACAGTAAAATCGGTTCGGAAGAAATTGACTTTTCTTTCGGACTTAATGATAGATTCCTTCGGATCGAATAAGAATTCCATCCGAAGGAATTTTTTTATGTCGTTTTGATAATCGGAATACATGTTTTACCTTTGTGGTCTAAGGTTTTAAATAAAAAAGATATGTCAGAGCAAAAAGTGGTTATTTGCAAGGACCTGAAATCGGAACTGCAAGATTTTCTCTCCTCTCTAAAATACGATAAGTTGTTCATCCTTATGGATACGAATACCAAAGAGAAATGTTTTCCCTTGGTAGAGGATATACCGGCCTTTCGAAAGGCGCCGATTCTCGTGATGGAAGCGGGTGATATGAATAAGGGTTTTGTCTCATTAGCCCAGATATGGACAGCTTTGTCGAATGAGGGGGCTTCCCGTAACTCCTTGCTGGTGAATTTGGGCGGCGGTATGATTACGGATATGGGTGGTTTTGCCGGCGCTACTTTCAAGCGGGGCATCCGTACGATCAATATCCCTACGACCTTGATGGCGTCCGTCGATGCTGCGGTTGGCGGTAAGACGGGTATAAACTTCAATGGGTTGAAGAACGAGGTCGGTTCTTTTTATCCCCCCTTGTGTGTATTCATCGATTGCGATTTCTTGCGCACGTTGGATCGCGATAATATCCTTTCCGGTTATGCGGAGATGATCAAGCACGGGTTGATTAGTTCGATGGAGAATTATGCGTCTGTCATGCTTTTTGATATCGACACCATGAATTATTCGTATTTGAATAGTTTGGTAGGCCAGTCGGTCGCCGTGAAAGAGCGGATCGTAGAGGAAGATCCCAAGGAACAAGGTATTCGTAAGGCATTGAATTTCGGTCATACGATCGGCCACGCTTTCGAGAGCTTGTCTTTCCTGAAAATGCGTCCGATCTTGCATGGTCATGCGGTAGCGGCGGGTATCGTGAGCGAGCTTTACCTCTCGCATAAGCTGTGTGGCTTCCCGATGGAGAAATTGAGTCAAGTCGTTTATTATATAAAAGAGTATTATCCGGCGCTCTTCTTTGACTGCACGGACTACGATACCTTATATGAGTTAATGACACATGATAAAAAGAATGAAGGCGGTATCATCAACTTCACTTTACTGAAAAATGTAGGGGATGTCCGTATCAACCAATCGGTCACCAAAGAAAAAATCTTGGAGTCTCTTGATTTTTATCGTGAAAGTTTTGGCATTTAACGGAAAAAAACTACCTTTGCACCCGTAAAATAAAAGCGGGATGTAGCTCAGCCCGGTTAGAGTACGCGTCTGGGGGGCGTGTGGTCGCTGGTTCGAATCCAGTCATCCCGACTGTTAAGAATGAGGGAGTTATGCTGATAAGCGTAACTCCTTTTTCTTTGTTCTCTACCACTTTCCTAAAACAATGGCTGTTGGTCTGTGCAAATAAATGCAATTTTGTTTTATCTCTTTTCATGTTTATAAAATAATTGATTTTGGGATAAAGGTCTGAGCTTTATTTGGTCTGAGCAACGAATAATCAAAGATTCATTGATTTTCCTATAGTGGGGTTATCTTGTATATTGAATTTTCTGTGGTGGAAATACTGTTTATTTTTGTTCTTAGCGATTTTCTGTTTCTTTAAGTAGATATTCTCATCTTCATAGATGATTTTGTTTATACCCCTTTATTCCCAGTTGGAGTCAAATTTGATATATCTTTTGTTTCTATCTTTTAAGATTGTATCAGTTGGTCTTAATATTTTTGCTTTTTGAGATCTAGAGGTTCGATTTATTGTTCCAATGACTTTTTCAACGTATCTTTACGCTCAGAAAAAGCGATGGAGCTTATAAAGGGATTGTGCCTTGCTGAGTCCATATCATTAGAATCGTCAGGTCCATTAAGTACGATCGAGCTTTTTCTTATTTTATCTTCCTTAGGCCTGCTATAGTCGAAAGAAGTTAATACCCAGATCTTGTCCCTAAAGTTGTCTTTTTCGTCATAGATATGCAAGGATTAAGATGCTCAATTTATTGTTCCGATGACTTTTTCAATGTATCTTTACACTCAGAAAAGGAAAGAGCCGTTGGATGATACGCAACACTTGAGGGTTGCTCCTCTCCAAGATCATTCTTACGAGAATGACATAAGAATTGTTGGGAGTTAATACAATTCGACTCTTTTGTAAGGCAATTCTCTTCGGAGATTGCCTTTTCTATTCCCTTTTCTTTTGTTGTTCGAGTAGGGTCATAGGATGTTATTATCCATCTCTTGTCCCTAAAGTTGTCTTCTTCGTCATAGATGCGCAAGGATTAAGATGCTCAATTTATTGTTCCGATGACTTTTTCAACGTGTCTTTACGCTCAGAAAACGACTTTTTGAGCCCTAAATGTTTATCTAGGGCTTTTTCGTATCTCTCTTGAAGTTTTTCGATCTCTTCCTTTGTCCCTCTTCTGATTAAAAGAGTTCCTTGTCCATTGTCTTTATACATAACTATTTGTTTATTAGTTCTACTATAATTGATGTCAAACCTCTCTTCGTTTTTTTGATTCGTCTAAATTCTAATATTTAGGTCTTATTGTTATATCTTCCACTGGGATTTCATCTAATTCGATAAGTATGTTCAACTTTTTGTTGTACATTGCTGTGCATTCAAGGATATTGATCTCTTTCATCCATGATTCATTAGGATTGATGGAAGCCTCAAAATCAAGGATGTTAGTACCGTCATATTTGATCGCTCCTGTTTTAGGATCTCTGATTTTCCATGTCACTTTTATATCCTTTTTAAATTTCTGAGCACTTATATTCTTGAAATTCAGTATCAGATAAATATTGGCTCCTAGGCTTGAGCTATTAGAAAGTTGAATCTCGCTACTTACATCGGTTAATATAAGCCCAGTCTTGAAGGTGAAAGGATTCATATTCAAGCATACACTATCAGTTTTTAGCCGAATCGTATCTGAAAGTATGGCAGGCTTTTTCTCCGCTGTTGAATTTCCAGATGTCTTTCCAATGGTAACCTCGTTTTTTATATAGTCAGATTGGGATTTTTCTTGAAACCAATCAAAGACACCTATGTGGTAAAAATAGTAGAAAGTGAGTGTTATACCTGCGAAGAGTAAACAATACATTATCCACTTATCTGCGACTTTGGTGTTTATATCTTCCTTTGATACTGTGTTTTGCGATTTGATTACATTTGTATCTTCTGTTATCTCTTTATTTATTATAGGTCTAATCTCTGCGTTTAGGGTTTTCTCTTTATTCGTTATTTGTCCCTCATTCATGATCTTTCTTAATAGTTCTTGATTATGAGAGTTTGCGGAAAATACCCCTATAATGACACATATACCCCAATAAATAAGGGATCCTCCTAGCCCCAAGGCTAGTATTCCAGCCCAGCCTCCAGCAGCAACAATTAGGAATAGGATGAAAAGCATTGCGCACATCGCCCAGAAAGATGTATATAATAGGCCAAAGGGCCCAAAGAAGAATGTCAAGACGAATGCGATTATCAGGCTTTTCTTTTCTGCCTCAAAATCAACGTGATATATCTATCAGCGACTTGCGTACATGTGTTGCAAATATAACGCAAACCCGAAAATAAGCATCCATAAGCAACCACAGCTCTTGCTTGCAAAATTACGATTTTTATTCATAAATAAAGAGATGTAAACGCATAAAAATCAAAAGAAAGCGATGTTTTTAACAGATTCTT
>OBZC01001809.1_pt1 | contig 11227 bp, 5 predicted proteins | sample 1538231 | NCBI WGS metagenome assembly OBZC01 (sample SAMEA2580225, study PRJEB22360) | human gut metagenome | biome: human gut; feature: human-associated habitat; material: faeces | place: Denmark | collected 2008/2010 | reverse complement strand
AAGAGGGAAACCGTCGAAATAAAAAAGAGATTACCACCAAATTTGACGAAGAACCATCTAACCTAAGAAAATATCCTATAGAGGCATTTTTTAACTGTATTGTTCAGATTTAAAATTATTTATCAATCTTGTATTTAGAATCTTCTCTATTATTTTTTGCTTCTTTTTACTTTTTACTTTCTTAGTTCTTGTTTTGTTTTTTAACATTTCAGACATCTCTTTTTTAAAGCATTTAAAGTAAATCTCTTCAATAAACTGTGGCAGTGACGCTTTCCGCAGTTCTTGCTTGTGATTGTCTATCTTTTCCAGTTTTTTAGGATTGAATCCGAGTTTGCAAGTTGTATAAAGTTTTCTATAATACGCATTATGGAGAATAAAGAATTATGCAAACTTTAATCCACAATGAAGAAACCTAAGACTATATACATAATCTAAAACATTTTCCATTATCTTTCGTTTGAGTGTCTTTAATTGATATAATACGAAAAAATGAGAAAAAACACGTTTATATTATTTTTACAATAACATTTTCATTGCTTGAATCAAGAATAGCTCTGGGATTTTGGTCATAATGAAGTTCTTCTTTTGTATATACAGCAACACTACTGGAAAGATAATCACTTAAAGATCTGTCTGTTATGTATTTACCATCCCTAATTGCTTCTTGTACTTTTCCATTAAGTGCCTCAACTAAATGATGTGTCCATATTCCATTTTGTAAAATATCACTTGAATATGAGCTTTGACCTGCTTGACATGAGAGAAATGTTGCATAATTGGGGAAATCATGAGAAAGCAATATTAATTCTCCATCATTAATATCAGAAATTTGAGTTCTTTCATTTTCATCCTGAAAAATCTGAGCACAAGAGTCAATAAATATGAGAGCATTTCTACATTTAGATTTTCGTAAAGGATCAAGCAATATTTTACTTAATGATACAGATGTTTCTGCTATATGATGTTTGTGTGTGTCATAAGTTGATAGATAGTTAGTAATTCCATTATGAAAACCATGTCCAACATAATAAAAGATTAAACGATCATCTTCTGTTAAGGAATGAAATAGTCCTTGAAAATTATACTCTAAATTATTTTTGAATGCTTCCTCATCTATGAACATAAAAATTTCATCATCAGGCAATTTCATCACATTAGACAACATTTCTTTGAATTTCAAAGCATCTTCTTTGGCATATTTTAATTTTGATATTTGATTAATAGGAGCATAATTTTCTATTGCGATAATTATTGCAACATTTCTTTTAAAATCAGGATTATTTATAATAACCTTTAGCTTAGGATCATTTACTTCTAAAGTGCTATTACTTTCTTTTCTGATATATTTTTTATTATCAAACAATATATCGGTAGCCGTCTTCTCTATTTGAATTACAAAAACATTATTATTTCCATTGTTGACCCAATTATAAGTAATTGGTGGCATTGGAGAAAGTAATGATATTGACTTTTTTGTAATTTCTACAACTTGAAAATCGGTACTAAGTCCAACAATTTGGTTTGAAGTAGGACTAATCTCTTTCAGACCAAAAATCAATGTTCCACCATTAGTATTGGCAAAAGAGGATAATATTCTAGCAATTTCTTGAGGGGCATATGGTATGGGACTAAATTCTAATGTTTCAGATTTAGGAGCATTAAATAATAATTCAATGTCAGAGTTAGAGATAACTGTGTTTTTGATGGGAATTCTGTTAATGCCTGTTTTTTTTAGAAGTTGTCCCAAAGTTATTTGTTTAGGTGTATTGATTCCGTCCTCACACCAAAATTCTGCATCTACATATTCCAAAACATCAAATTCAGAAGTATAATAGATCAAGACTTCATCATTGTCAGATGGTCTGGTAACAACGTAAATATCTTTTCCTCCCTTTTTTATTCCACCAAATATACTTGGTGCAATTTCTGCGGCTTCACTACAATCATATCCAATAGTTGCCAGATATGCTTTTATGTTCGTTTTGGCTCGTCTTACTATTTTCTGTACATATTCAAGTTTTTCGTAGGAAGCAGTGGAAGAATGGAAAAATGAAGAAGATAATGCTCTGTCTTTTTCTAATAATTTGTTTAGTTCATCAGCAGTTTCAACACCTAGGCTTAATAAATCTTCATGGGTTATCTCATTTTTATCTTCATTTATATTTATAGTTTCAACAGTTTGATTTTCTCCTGCGATTTTTGCTTGCTCTGGTAGCTCAATCTGTTCCTGTTTAAAATGCCATAGTATTTCATGTTCTTCCGATCTTAACAGAAAACCCAGTTCGTTCTCAAACCCTTTTATTCCAAGATAATAGCATAGTTTATCCGGTAAATACATTAAAGATACGTTACTATACCATGGAGATGTTACATATAAAATGTCATCCTTTAAATGAAATTGTACTACTTTTTTCCAGCTTTTATGTATTATTTTCATTTCTGGGACTTCGTATATCTCCAATTTTTTAATTTTCCTATAAAAATTTTCAATTATAGAATCCACATTGGATTGTTCTACCGACAGAATCCATTTTTCTAAATAAGGACTTATTCTTTCAAGTTTATTTTTTAAGGAAGAAATTAATTTGTCATTTTCATTGTAGGATAAACTAAAATTTTCCTGTTTGAAGATTTCAATCCCTAAAATAGTCAGAAAAAATTCTATGTGTGGATGTTTCTTGTTAGTCGAATTTAAAAATATAAAATTAAATTCATCCTGAAAGATAGATGTATCACCATCTGCATAATAACGTAGATCATCAACAGTCTGAAGAGAACCTGATTGGTCAGGAAGCTTAATATTCTTTGTCCATTCCTTCACCTGAGCAATTTCTTCATCCGACCAGTTTATAGTAAGGTCAAGTAAAAGATTATACACCTCTTGAATACGTTCTCTGTTATCGAACTTAATTTTGCCTTTTTCGGTTACATCACTTACTATATTTGATATTAATTCAAGATAATCGGACAATGTCAGTTGAGATTTAAATTGAAAAAATGACTTCCAATCAGAAGATAAATCTGGACCATCAAATACAGGAAGATATATACTTGCTAACTTAATTATACTACTATCGTTTAGAAAAACGTTTGTTGCTTTTTGACAATCCTGCATTTTTGTAGGGATACAATCATTGTTATAAATGTACCATTTAATATAATTCCTAACTTTACTTCCAGATGTACGACCAGGCATTCCCGGATTACCCCAAAAAGCAGTTGCCAGTTCGTTAATTTCTGATAAAGGAATGTTTTCAATAACATCATTCCAGAATTTTATTGCAAATTGGTAATTATTGGAGTAAAACAAAAACAATAAACTATGCAGGTCGCTGTATTTGTCTGCTCTGAAGGTATTTATCCATGGAGTAAAGAGTTTATCGCTTTCTTGGAAATAATCAGAACTTAATTTATACATGTCAACAAAATCTCTAACAGAAGTTTGATCATAATATGAGATAATATCAATTCCTTCTTTTACACCCATCATTTTAAAGAATCGCTTCCATTCATCTTTATCGGAACGATTGGGTAAATAAAATTCGCTTACAAATATATCTTCCGTAATCAGTGCTTCCAATGGTAATCGGGGGCGGTACGCATCTGAAAAATAACATTGATTAGCAGCAACCAGATTGCCTTTTTTTGTAAGTATCTTCAGTTCATTTAATTGACTCAGTAATTCTTCATTAACTTCATGACTTAAATATAATTTGTAAATAGTCTGTATGGTTGGTATGGCATTTTCGAAAGTGATAAATGCAGAGGGGTTAGCTAGTATTGTTTTGCTAAGATACGAAAGGTCTGTTTTTTCAATCACGCCTAAAGTACCCAACCATATTCTATAATCAGGCGAAGAAAGTACCCAATTTAGAATATCTGGATGTAGAAAAGAGAGCTCACTGTCAGGCTCATTCCAATGATTATCATCTGGTGTCGGGAAATATATCTGAGAAGGGCTTTTAAACTCTGCTTTATGGTCGTAAATAAATTCCCATGAAGAGATCGTTCTATTAGATACTTTTCTGACTATATCCCTATCAATAAGTGATTTGAGGTGCTTTATTAGTTCAATGTTATCGGCTATTGTATGTTTTTCTTTGAATTGTGAAAACTGAAATAGTTTGGGCATGTCTTCCCAATCAAAAGTGGAAACGCCTAACTCCTTAAATTTATTTCCGAAATTGGTATGTGCCACGAAAGGGTTGAGAGTTATACTGGCTTTATTATCTTTTTGTATGACGTACTGCCGTATATTATTGTCTCCGATAAATGTACTATTCGATAAGAATGTAAAATCCAAAATAGCCTGATTTGGGGTAAGTAATACTCCCTGCTTTGAAATAATGAATGGAACAGAATCTAACGCTTTGTCTATGCCTTCATTAAACTTATTGCCGAGCGAATCTGAATAATTTAACTTCCGTGGTATTAAATTATATGCTTGATATTGATGCTGACTTGTAACTAATCTGGCTATCCATTTAAATAATTCAACAGCAATAGATTCAAAAAGCCATTGATTCCATACAGAGTTTTCATGTAAAGCCTCTCTGTTGGCAGAAGTTAAAAAACTGCTGTTTACCAGAACAGGAAGATAGTATTTTTTTTCTCCAGTTGGTAAATATGCATATAGCAATTGTTCACCCTCCCTTAATGCTACAAGTTGGTCTTTTTCGATCCTTGCAGCAAAAGACAATTCTATATTTGCTGCTTTTTTTAGTTTGTCTGGTACATTTGTTTCAGATACAATCTGCTCTTTTATTTCAGAAGGTATGATAAGCTGTTGGGAATACAGTAACCACTCTGCTTTTAAAGTATTATTCTGATGTATTGCTATTTTTTCGTCATCTCTAGCTATGGATATTTTATAAATAGTATCTGTTTTAAATTCAATACTCTTTATGTTTTTCAGGAATAAAAACATATTCACATTTTCAATCAGTTCTCTTACAGCATTTTCTACATCATTTATATTCGTTAAGTATACCAAAGTCGCAACATTCCAATTTCCAGAAGATAAAAATGAGCTTATTTCTTGCGGAATGTCTTTTTTATCTGTAAGAATAGGTATCATCTGCCATGGGTATAGAAACTTTCTATCATTAGCTATTTCCCACTCATTTTGAGATTGTTCCCACTCCTTTCTCCATGCAAAATTATGTGTTTCATCGAATCTAAAATAATTATTTTGAGAATATACAATTACCTTATTTGATTGCCCAAATACAGATTTAAATCCAATTCCCTTGTAACCTGTTTTTTCTATTAAGTTCTTTTTCGTTCCGTGACTTACAGAACAGAGACCTTCAATGTCTCTTGCTGTGAAGGGTTGTCCTGTGTGAGCTAAAAGCATGATATCACCAAAGAATCTGATATAAATATCTACATCTTTACCATAAAATGAAGAATCATCTGCATTTTGGAGCAATTCGTATATAAACCTCTTTGAGTCAGTATATAAATCTCGAGACAAAGATTTTAATGATTCTGCCTGATTGACCGCATGCTCTGGAAGAGCATAGCAGGTGTTATTTTCAAATATCTTTTTTATTACTTCTGATAAATCCATGTTAATCCATAATCTTTTAGTAACTCACTATAGCCATGTCCCTCTAATTCTGTTCATTGGCTTTATGAATCAAATCATTGAAATGCAGTGCAAAGATACTGATTTAGTTTCAGTTTGGCTATGCTATCATGATTATGTTTTTAACTATGGACTCTTATCCCTTTGTCAAATATTGTACCATTAGGTCACGAATGCATAGATTACTATCATCTATTTATGACAATAGCAGTTTTAACCATATTCAAATAATCGCTTAAAATCCTTCAACCAAGCTAATAAATTCTCGTTCTCAGCCCGTATTAAGCTTGTTCTCCTTCATTACCACCCAACAGATGTTTGAGCTCCGGGTCATTCTCAATACGGATTAACTCGTTCTCCACTAATTCAACAATATCTTGTTTGATTTGCTGATAGTTGGCCTGTATCTGCTGTTCCATTGTATCATTGCCGTCCTCGTCCAGAAAGCTGCTGATTTCGGGAATGGGCTGGTAGGCCGCCGTCTCTTTCTGTACGGCTTCATTGTCAACAACTATCTGCGCATGGAAAATCTTCTGCTCGATTGTCTCACCGAAGTTATCGGCTACCGCACCGACAAACATACCTTGTGAAAGTGTACTGATTTTACTGGCAGGTATCAGACTGTCCAGTTGCGTGCTGATGGAAGTGTCACTGCGGTTGATACTCATAGACTCTCGTTTTTGCAGGATTTTTCCAAACCTTTCAGACAGTGTTTTAGCCGTTTCACCCACCACCTGGCCGCTGAATACATTGCCCACAGTTGACATGATAACGGCGGCTTCCTTGTCACCGTAGTCACGTTTTAACTGGCTGAAGTCCTGAAAACCCAATACAATCGCCACTTTGTTGCTTCGTGCCGTGGCAATCAGATTATCCAGACCTTTGAAAAAAATGGTCGGTAGCTCATCAATAATCACACAGCTTTTCATTTGCTTCTTCTTGTTTATCAGCTTTACAATACGGGAGTTATACAAGCCTAAAGCCGCTCCATAAATGGAAATTCTGTCGGGATTGTTGCCGACACATAAGATTTTCGGTTCTTTGGGATTATTAATATCCAACGTAAAATCACTGCCGGACATCACCCAGTAGAGTTGCGGGCTTATCAGTCTGGATAACGGGATTTTGGCGGATGCAATCTGCCCCATAAGTTGCTCGCTGGCACCTCCTTTCCATGCGTCAATAAACGGGCTCAGGTAGTTCTCAAGCTCGGGATAGCTTGTCAGAATGGTGAATACATCCTCGTACCTTTTGTTCAATAGTTCTATCGCATGAGGGAACGTACAATACTTGCCGTTTTCATACAACTTCAAGAACCAGATTATCGCCGTAAACAATACAATCGGGGATTCCACGAAGAAGTCCCCCTGCTTTTGCACCCATGACTTATTGAGGTTGAGCATGATGGTATACGACGATTCGTAAGCATCTGAAATATCCGTCATCAGTTCCGGTGCCAATGGATTACAACGGTGGCTTTTCCTCGGATTATCGAAATTGATCACATAAAATTTAGGTGGAACCTTATAGCGGTATCTGTACTTGAGCAGATGGTTATAAGCGATAACCGACAGGTCATCAAACTTAAAATCATATATATAGAGCGCATAGGATTTCTCTATAGTCTGCTTTATAAACTGGTTGACAATGGCATAGGACTTCCCGCTGCCCGGTGTTCCCAATATCATTGTCGCTCGAAAAATATTAACAAGGTTGATAAATCCGTTGTAAGTCTTCCCTCTGTACCAGAATTTGGTCGGTAGATTGACGGAATATTCGTTTTCCATAAGGCGAGTTTCCTGCATGAACGATTCATTCTCAGTATTGAAAACGTCCTCCAGTAAATTGTTCTTCAACAGACGGCTTATCCACAATCCTGATGCCAACAGACTGAAAAAGCCGCCGACCAATGTCGTGGTATAAAGTATGGCGCATACACCGGATGATGCGTCAATGGACAGCAACCACCAGTTCAGGAAAAAGAGTATGGCACCCGCTATGGCCGCAATAATTATTTTCCTTCATGTGATTTCATGCTTCTTCACTCCCTTGTTGCCCATGCAGGACAGACCGAGGAAAAGGACACAAAACAGTTTTGTGTAAAGCAAAGATGAAAATAGTCCGGTGGTACGTTGGAAATTTGATAGTATTTTATCCACTATGCCAAGCGTTCAGCCCATTTCATGCAGTCAGCCGTAACAAAACCAATAGATGTGTATCGCCAAAAATAAAAAACTGATGGCCCGCATAAAGTCCGTGACTTTGGCAAGACCTCTTAAATCATCTTCATTCTGCATAATTGTAACTATTAAAATTAGACTTCTTTTTCTATACATTATTATATTATAACTTGCGCCTGCGCTTCTTCTTTTTCTTGCGCCCGAAGCGGAAGGCCGGATCGATGTACTCGTGCGTATGGTCATCTTCCATGAGTACGGAGAAAATGTCAATGGCACCGAGTGCGGACGTATCAATCAGACTGCCGGACGGTTCACTCTGATAGTTGCCTCGATTTTCCTGCTGCCGGTATTCCTCCCTTTCCTGTCTTTTTTCCGCATCCGTTTCCCGTTCCTTCCGGGGCGTATCCTGCTCCGGTGACGGTATCAACCTTGTACGGTCCGCATCCGGATTGTTGAACAGTTCGTTGAATACATTGGCTGAAAAGGCTTTGCCCAAACGCGAGCCGTTGAACATTGTCCGGTTGGTATGGTCTATGAAAGTGATACCGTACAGGCGTCCTTCGGGATTGATACGGTAAACCACCTCTATATCCGCATCTTTCAGCTTGCGGGCAAACGCTTCTTTCGTACTTATGTCCTGCATGGCTTTGACTATTTCTTGCCGTGCCCTTTCGGTAAGGTTGTTCCTTTTCACCTTTTCGGCAGAAGCGGCAAACTTCTTTTGCAGGGCTTCATAACCGAATACCTTTCCGAACTTGCTGGACTTGAAAGGCGTTCCCACCTGCTGCCCGTCATCGTCCAAAGCTCCGTACATGATGCCGTGATATTCCTTTCCGTCCACGTTTCCCCTGACTTCGTAAACAGTGACATTATACAGATTCAGAAGGGTGTTGTATTCGGCAAGCGAATGGCAGTTGTAACATTCCAGCAAGGTACGGGCGGTATGCTTCACCTGCGCTTTCACGTCACCTTTCGGATAATCCACTTTTTGCAAGGATAGTAATTCCCTTTCACAGTGTTCTCCGAGTGTGGGATGAAGGCCATACTTCACTTCCATATCCCGACAGATATTCTGTGCCCGGATAGCCTCCCGGTTGTGGTCTATCTTTTCTCCCTTCTCGTTGATGCGTACCGAAACGATGTGCATGTGTTTGCGGTCTATGTCTTCGTGTAGCCATACGATATAGGGCTGGTTCCCGTAACCGAACTTTTCCATGAACTCCTGCGCCAATACGGTCATTTGTTCTTTTGAAAGAATGTCTTTCGGGGATGGATTCAGGGAGATGTGGATAACCGGTTTCCTGACGTGCGAGTTGAGTGCGATATAAGGCTCGAAAGCCTGCACGCAATTTTCAATCGGCACATTGCCGGAAGTGTCCGCCGCTATTTTCGGATGTCACAATACCTTTGCCGTACCGTCGTCCACCTTTATTTTATTATAGGCAATCACTCCGTAGAACGAACTGCCCGATGTGATATTCGGTACCATGACGTTATTCCTTTTTAGTAAGATACTCCTTTTCGTACCGCTTTGTAAGTTCGATAACCTGCCTGCATACTTCTTCCAGTTTACGGGTTTCTTCGGCGAGTTTGTAGAGAAACGCAAGCGATTTCTTCTCCCCGTAAATGGTATGGATAGTCTTTACACATTGGTTGTAGTTGTTGCCTATGCGTCGGAACTGCTGATAGAAAGCGGTGAGCTGGGCGTAGTATTCCTGCGCTTCCTTATCAATCTTCACTACCTTGAACTCTCAACCGAAGATACGGGCGAAGATAAATTCGGCCTTGTTCTTCATACCGGATTGTTCAAACATCGTGAGGAATTTTTCATTTTCCTCACTGTTCAACCGCACAGAGTGGCGATACACCCGTGGATCAGCAAGCACTTTGTGCCCCGCTTCATTGCTGACAAGCATTTTTCTCTTCATAACATGAATATTTTAGAAGGTTCGACTTGGGAGAACCGCCGCCCCCGAAAGACCTTTCGGGCGAGACTTTGAGGGCCTGAACTTTAAGTGAGGGCCTCAAAGTACACCTCGCTATATGCTGACGCATATTAAAATCCGGCCGGGCCGGATTAAAGGTCTGAAGGATTTATTTTACGTTCTCTGCCGAGAACGGGCTGCGTTCTCCCGGCGACAAAGGTAGATAGTTTTTTCTATCCGTGTATCATGGCGTATCACGCCAAAAGCCGCCAATAAATGACTTTAAAACTACGGGTACATCACGGATGCTCTTTTTGAGGTTTATTTGCAGCCGGATAGATAAAAAGACGGTTATCAGGATAACTATCCAGACGTTTTTCTATCCGAATAGCTTTCTATCTGAATAGCCATTTGATTAAGTATGCTTTCAGACAGGCATTTATAAAACTATATATCCGCTTATGCAGCTATACATTTATAAAGATGTATGGACAAGCAAGTGGATATTTGGATAAATAGATAGCTAAATGGACTATTAGTGAAATATTTAGACAGACAGCCGGATAGCTATGTAGCTACATAGCTGAATAGACACATAGCTATATAATTGAATAGCTATATAGCTAAATAGACAAATAGCTTTATAGCTAAGTAGCTATATAACTATAAAGCTAAACGGATAATGAAATGAGTGAGCGGATAAGTGGATAGATGTCTATCTGCTTAATTATCAATATATCAAATTATTTACTTAAATTAGGTAACAATGGAAAAGAGAAAGGAAACGGTATTCATTTCGTTCGCTTCCCAAAAGGGGGGCGTGGGTAAATCGACGTTTACGATTTATGCGGCATCGTGACTGCATTATGTGAAAGGACTGAATGTAGCTGTGGTGGATTGTGACTATCCGCAGCACTCAATCATCAAACAGAAAAAACGGGATATGGAAGTGGTAAAGACTGTTCCCGTTTATCAGAGTCTGCTTGTTGAACAGTCGGAACGGTTGGACAAGAGGGCTTATCCGGTTATCGGTAGTAACCCGGCAGACTGCATAGCGGACTGAAGTGCATTTGAAGACAAAACGGATACGCATTATGACGTGGTGCTGTTTGACCTGCCCGGAACTATGGGTAGCGACGGGGTTATCGCCGCAATCAGTGCACTCGATTATCTGTTCGTACCGATAAAGGCAGACCGTCTCGTGCTGGAAAGCACGCTGAACTTTGCTACTACCATCAATGACCGCCTGATAAAGACCGGCTTGTCTTCTCTGAAAAGGCTGTGTCTGTTCTGGAACATGGTTGACCGCAGGGAGCGCACGACCTTGTATGATGTGTATCAGCAAGGCTTTTCTTTGTTAGGGTTGGATTGCCTTGGGACACGTATTCCCGTACGTAGCAACTTTACCAAAGACTTGTCCGCTACCGGCGGCCCTGTTTACCGGAGTACGCTGTTCGCTCCCGATGCGGCCTTCACCAGAGAGTGCGGCTTCGATACGTTCATGGATGAAATCATATCTGTACTTAAAACCG
>OBZC01001807.1_pt1 | contig 11241 bp, 10 predicted proteins | sample 1538231 | NCBI WGS metagenome assembly OBZC01 (sample SAMEA2580225, study PRJEB22360) | human gut metagenome | biome: human gut; feature: human-associated habitat; material: faeces | place: Denmark | collected 2008/2010 | reverse complement strand
GTTTATATTTTGATTCAAGATTACAAGCGAACATCGTGAGTTTCGCAATTACCTAATAACTTTTGTTTTTCTATCATACCATATCGGCACTTTTTATAATTGCCGATATGGTATGATCATCAAAATTATTTTTACCTTTCCCCTCTGTCACGCTTCCTTGTGCTCTGTCTGCCATACGCTTTCGTTCCATGGTATTTCTTTCTGGCTTCCAGTTCCTCTAAGAATTCATCATATACACTCATCTTATAACGGATACTCTTCATTTTAGCCGCATCATATCCCATCCTGTTCTTATATGCTTCAAACTCCTGTGACGTGTCCTCTGTTGGCGGCGGAAGCTGTCTGACACGCTCCTGTATGGACATCTTCGTATAATCTGGTGGTATCTCCTGCTCTTCTTTATGGGAAGTCGGTTCTGTCTGTTCTTCTAATGCTATTCCCTGCCACTCCCGGTTAAATTCATCAAACGCAGCACCATAGAACACTTCCTCCTCGTCATCACGAATGTTCTCTTTCTCACAGAACCGGTCAAAGCCCTCATATACACTGATATCCCCTTCTGGCTTTTCATATTCCTTTTGAACACTCCCTGCTGTATCTATACCGACACTTTCCTTAACATCAGATATATCCCATTCCGCATAATCATCATATCTTCCGGATTCCTGCTCGATATCAGCCTTTATGCGTTCATACTCCAGTCTGCTTTTTTCCTTCTTTTTCAGATATTCAGTTATCCCTGCGACAGTAAATCTTGCACCAAGCCTGCTCCCTCTGACCGCCATCGGCTTTCCTTTTTTATCCGTCCTGTATTTCAGGGCATAGGATATGGTATTGCCCCGGAGCCAAACATCCATCAGATAATACACCTTCGCATAATCAATCACATCCTGCAAAGTCTTATTCTCCGGTCTGTTCATGGCATTTCGCAGAAGCACCTTTATTTCTTCCCGAAACGACAGCTTATCACGCTTTTTCATCTGATATTCTGCGAAGCTCTGGCGCTCCCTGTCTTTATCCTTTACATAATAGCTGTCACGATACGAATGAACCAGTCCACGCTTCCTGCACTGTTCCCCGAAATATCTGCACATTTCCTTCAGCTCTGCCGGTCCCCGTCTGAAGGACTTTCCATCTTTCACATTGCAGTTGCTCACCAGAAAATGCACATGTGTATGTGCTGTATCTGTATGCACTGCAAACAATACCTCATATCCTTTTGAACAGAAGAACTCCCTCGCAAAATCCTCTGCTATTTTATATGCCTGCTCATAGGTCAGTCTGTCATTATCCTCCGGGTGAAAGGATATCGAAAGCTTCTGTGCCAGTAGCTCCCGGATATCCTTTAGTGTCACACCATCCACACGCTTTCCGTCATATACATCAAGAAGATAGTTAAGGAAATCTGCATTTCCCTTATATCCGCTTGCTTCCTTTATCCTGTCAAATCTCTTTTTTAATGCTTCATCCACTCGAATGTAGATAACCTCGTCTCTTGCTCTGTTTGCCATATAAGTCCTCCTATCTGTCTAAAAAGTGTAATAGTCACTTCCTGTCACATGAAAAAAGCAGACACATGACATACATCACATATCTGCTCATTGCATCCTGTTATTCTGTTTTTATATCCATCTGGCTACATATCTGCCTGATGATATAACCCTTTACTGCGGGTGTGCCCTCTTTCTTTGACTGTGGCTCCACTTTTTTGTATGGATATAGCTATATCTGTAATTCCGGCTACATTCCGCCACATTATTATTGCCATATGCTGCCGCTTTTAAGCTGTACCGCAGCCATTGTTTAGAAATTCTCCGCAGGCAGAGCACATCATCCCATCTGTCAGCCTGCTGTAAAAAACACAGCAGACTTCCGAAAGCCATTCTGCGCTTACCGCTCCGACTGGCTTTCCCACATCTCTTTTTTTGCCAGAAGAAATCTCTCTCCTGTGTTTCGATGTGGTTGGGATGATATAGGCAGGTAGTACCGCTGGCTTGCCAACTCGTCAAAAAAAGGAAGCGAAAATGCCTTACGGCATCCCCGCTTCCTTTTTCTTCCTCATTGTCTTCACCATCGGTGCTACCTGCTTAAGGGGCACAGCCCCCTAAGAACCCCCACCGGATAAATATTGCCACCTGCAAAGGTGGTATCAATATTTTCCGGCTTTATAGCCTTCGTCCCATAGAATCTTCTGCACTTTTGCTTTACACACCAAAGCTGTAATCAAGAAATTCATTATCCTCCGGTTCTTCCTCTGCTGATTCCCCCAGAACCGCTTCGGCAGTATGCCCCTGCTTAATTCTGCCATTTCCATTGCCATTTGCAGGGCTTGGCATTACCGGCATACCTGCATTTGCACCTGCCACAGTGCTCTGAAATCCTGCCGTAAGCACTGCCTGTTGCTGAATCAGATACATTCCCGCCAGTGTCGGAAGATTTGCCAATGTTTTTTCAGCCACCTGCGCTACGATGCGTTCCACAAAAGCATCTTCTTTTTCCCTTGTTTCAAGATACGGATCACGCTTTTTTCGCAGATGCCTTTCGTAATAGTCATTGATGGCACAGATAACAAATTCATTCTGTGACTTAACCTCTTTTTCCACCTCATCAGAGTGAAGCAGGCTCCATGCCTGCATTGCACTCTCACTGTTCCGGTTAAATCGGACATTCTTATTCCATGATTTTTCTGCCATTTACATCGCCTTCTTTCTCTGCTGATGCTTTAAGATCATATAGCAGTAATACTCATACCCCTTTGCATTAGCTCTGATATCATGGTCAAATGTCACTCTGTCCATATCATACTCGCCAAATGCCTCTACAATCCTTGCACCACCGCCCATAACATACAGCCTCATCATCTGCTCATTGTACTCATAATCACGCAGCTTCTGGAAAATCTGCACTGCATACTCTTTTGCAGCTTCCACCATCAGACCTGCATATGGTTGTGCAATATCTGTCTCCCCAGTGCGGAGGAAATTCTCAATTACCTCGTGCATCAGTTCCGTTCCGGTATTATCACGAACCTTATTTAAGATAGCTTTCTCACACTGATACACTCCCAGCTTTTCTGTCCAGGACTTGCTTTCCATAGGTCTGCCATTGTTCAGATACATCAGGTTCATTGTTCCGTTTCCGATATCCACAAGAAGGTTCATTCCCTTGAAGTCTTTCAGGTTCTCCGCTACCGCAGAGTAGCACTGCGGCATTACCGTACAGCCTGTGAACTCCATTTCATAGATTCTGTCCTTGTAGCCGACTTTTACAATTCTCTCTTTCATCATATAATCCCGGAAGGTATCTCTCTGTGCCTGTACCCATTTCAGCGGAAGTCCTACCGCAAGGTGGATACGGACAGCATTTCTTCTGTCCGTATAGCCTCTTGCTTCCAGCTCTTTCACAACTGCCGCCATTGTAAGCACATAGTTATCATCATCTGTCACTTTGTCTGTAACAAATCCTTTGTGTCCTTCCCCGATGATATAGTATCTGCCATTCCATTCAATAAAGTCTCTGGCAAATACCGGAGCCTTATCACTCACACTTACCGCAGTCGGAAATACCCTTCTTGCGGTCTTAAAATTACCATAGCCTGCATCTACTCCAATAATCAGACTCCCGTTCATCTTATATTCTCTGATTTTCTCTGTCATAATAAAATCCTCTCTTTCTTAAATTGCATACTTTTCTTTTACCTCTTCTGCTGTTGGGAAAATCCCGGTATCAACATATACTTTGTTTTCCCCGGCAACTACCTCTGCGATATGCGTATCATTATCTGCCATAAGCAGTTTTTCCGCTTTTGCACTCGCATTCTCCAAAGCTTCTTTTATCTCAGCCTCCTGCACCTTTGCACGGATTGCTTTTGTTTTTGGCATGAACTTTGCCCTGCGCCGCCTCTGATACATGGCATTGCGCTCACGAAGTCTTTGTTTTTCCTTTATTTCAGCCAGTTCTTCTTCCGTCAGTTCCTGTGCTGGAAGTTCCACTTTACCGATGAAGTTAAGGTAAATCTCTATCTCCATCACACGCTCGCCATCAATCTTTTCCGCTTTGTGGACAAGTATCTTATCCACAAATTCATTGATGATGACAGGTGTTAATTCCGTGATATCCGTGTATTTATGGACTAGTGCCAGAAATTCCTCCGTCCGGTCTGTATCCTCGTCATACTGCGTAAGCTGCTCCCTGCATGTCTTAATGGACTGCTCCAGTTCTGCCTGTTCCTTTTCATACCCTGCCGATAGCATTTCATATCTTTTGTCAGGCAGTCTACCAAGGGCATTGTCCTCATACACTTTTTTAAGAAGGATATCAAGCTCTGCATACCGCTTCTCCTGATGCTTTAACGCAGCCTTCAGCTTCTTCGCCTCACTCTGTTCCCGGATTTCTGATGCACTGCGGATGCTTTCGACAAATGCTCTCTCATCCATCCTTACACTTTTACACGCATACTGAATGGTTTCAAGCACAAGCTGGTCAATCACCTTTGCCTGTATATTGTGCGAACAGCAGACCTTTCCTGACTGGTCATGGCTGTTATTATAATTGCCGCAGTTATAACAGGCTGGAGTTGTTCTGACACTGCCATCCGGCAGTCCTCTCCAGTTTCTGCCGGCACGCTTTCCCTCATTACGATAATGCATCTTTCCACCGCAGTCCGCACAGAAAATCTTACCCACAAACGGATTTGTCTCGCCCTCTGTGTTTATCCTGCGTTTGGTCTTTCTAAGCTCCTGCACCATATACCATGTTTTTCTGTCAATGATCGCCTCATGGGTATCCGTAAAGACCACTATCTCGTCACTGTCATTTCTTACAGCAGTCTTATCCTTATAGGAAAGCTTCTTTGTACGGAAATTCACAGTATCTCCCATATATTCCGGTTTTTCAAGCATTCTTACGACACTTACTCCTGCCCATTCATATGGCTTTGACATATCACACCGGTTCTTGTAACATCCATATCCCCGCTTTGCCTGATAATATGAAGGTTTTTCCGCCTTTTCCTCAGTCAGTATCCTTGCAATCTGATATGGTCCGATTCCCTCAACTGCCATCCGGAATATCCTGCGGACAACTGCCGCAGCTTCCTCGTCAATGAGCCAGTGATTCTTATCTTCCGGATCTTTGATATATCCGTATGGTGGATTGTTGGTAATTGGTTTCCCGTCCCTGCCCTTTGCCTGCAATACTGCCTTTATCTTGCGGCTGCAGTCACGCAGATACCATTCGTTCATGATATTTAAAAAAGGGGCGAATTCGCTGCTGGTGTTGATATCACTGTCAACACCATTAGAGATAGCAACGAAATGGACACCTTTTTCCCGAAAGAATACCTCCGTGTAAAATCCTACCTGTAGGTAATCCCTGCCGACTCGGCTCATATCCTTTACAATGACTGTGCCAATGCTTCCGTCCTCAATCTGCCGGAGCATTTCTTTCCATCCCGGTCTGTCAAAATTTCCACCGGAATATACGTCATCTGTAAAATGCACCAAATCGGTATATCCATTACTCTTTGCATAGTCCTCCAGCATTTTCTTCTGGTTCACTATACTGTTGCTGTCTCCCGCAAGCTCATCGTCCCTTGAGAGTCGCTCATAAAGAGCAGTTATTCTGTTTTTCGATTTGTCAGTTGTCTGTCTGGTTCTGTTCATGCCGAACTCCCTTCCGGCAACTGACTCATTTGTGGTAGCTCTATCTTATCATAATCCGTTTTCTCTGTCAGCACCTCTCTTGAAATAATGTGGGAAATCTTGTCCGAAAAGGTATCTGTACTGTTTTCACTCGTTAATACCCTGATTTTGTACTATGTGATTGTCCGGTCATACTCCACTCTCCAATACGCTGAGCTGAATGGAAAAACAGACCGCAATGTGCGTGGTGTAAGGGAAACTGCCATAAAGCAGATAAGAAAGAAATATAAGACTGCTCTCGAAACAAGGCTGCTTCATCTGCCTTGGACACTTACATTGGACGAAAAATATTTTCTTGAAAACGGGGTAAGAACTAAAGACGAAAAGAATTCTGAAAAACAGTGACTATGCTGCCTGAAATATATAACAGGGTAATATGATACTTTTAATGTTTTGTCAAAAAAAATTGCGTTGAAATTTCAGAATGATAACCCTTGACCTATAATGTGTAATCGAATAGAATTGTTAATAGATTACAGTTTCTTTATATAGAAGTTATACGAATTGAATTTCAGACGATTGCTCTGATTCCAGTGAAATCAGATTGGAGGCTTTTCATGAAAAATCTATTTGAACATACCAGTTCCCCATGGATACGGTACAGCAGTTATGAATACCGCACTGCCGAAGATGGAACTTTGTATATTGTAGTATCTGCGGATGCCAAACCAGAAATGTATAACCCTATGAAAGATGCAGAATCACTTGTACTGGATGCTGTCAATATCGGTTTGCAGGTCATGCATAAAGCACCAGAAGATGAACTGAAAAGTATGGTTCTTCGTTTCATCAATTCCTACGGATTTTTAGGCTTTATGACTGCACTTCCGACAACTGCGGAATTTATCACCTATGAATCTGTATATCTTCCAAAAAACCATTTTATTAAAGAAGAATCTCTATCAACAGAAAGTTATCTCGATTATTTTTATCCGTTTGATAAGATGGATTTTCACAAAAAAGGGGTAGAATCAAGTTGGTCGGTATCCGACAAGGATGGCATTGCAATCGCACTTGCAACGGGAAAGAATCCACAGGCTGTTACGATGAGTTTTCAGAAAGAATATGCAGAACGCTATGACTGGCTGGTGAAAGAATTTTCCGACTGGGCATTTACCTTTACCACAAGTTTCTTATATTATATGGACTACGACAGTCTTGATGAACAGACAAAAAAACTGTATCGTCAGGGTATATCTGCATTTGGCGGAATATCCCCGACTTACCATATCTCATTAGCGGAAAATGCCCCGGTTATCGTATGGAACTTCCATTCCCTGCTCGTCATGATCCAGATGTGCTTTTCTTTTATACTTACGGATTCTGACTGCGATATGAAGCTGTGTAAGCACTGTGGCAGGGCATTTATCGCAAGCCGTAAGGGAAATGAGTTCTGCTCTCCGAAATGCAAGAATCAGTATAATGTCTATAAGACAAGGGCTAAGAAAAATAAAACAGATGAATAATGAATAAATGACATATCTGGAGAAAATACTATGGACAATATGATTAGAATTGATAAAGATTATATCGAATGGCTGAAACATGTTAAAAAAAGATTTAAAAATACACAAATAAAAGCATCTATCAAGGTTAATGACGAGTTGCTTAGGTTCTACTGGTCAATCGGCAAGGATATCGTTAACATGCAGGCTGAAAGCAAATGGGGCGGTGCTTTTTTTGAAACTTTAAGTGAAGATTTAAAAAAGATGTTCCCAGGTGCAAAAGGATTTTCAACCACTAATTTGAGATACATGAAAAGATACTACAATTTATTTGGTGAAATTCTGCCCCAACTTGGGGCAGAATTACCGGAGGCTACAAATCTGCCTCAAGTTGGGGCAGAAATATATGCCATTCCATGGGGACATATAAAATTAATTGTTGATAAATGCAAAGATGAACCCGAAAAAGCAATGTTCTTCGTTGATGAAGTAATAAAGAATAACTGGTCAAGAGCTGTTCTTCTAAACTTCCTTGACACTAATCTATATGAACGCCAAGGCAAGGCAATAAGTAATTTTCAAACAACACTACCGGCTTACACCGGTGATTTAGCTCAGGAAATAACAAAAGATCCTTACAATTTTGATTTTATTGCTTTAAATCGTGACTATAACGAAAAAGAATTAAAAGATGCCCTGACCGAAAAGGTTATGAATCTTTTAATTGAAATGGGAAAAGGGTTCGCCTTTGTCGGTCGAGAATACCCTTTACCTATAGAAGGCACAGAGGAATATATTGATTTGTTATTCTACCACCTAAACCTACATTGTTATGTCGTAGTAGAGGTCAAAATAAAAGAATTCAAATCTCGTGATATTGGTCAGATAGGTACTTATATAAACATTGTTGACGATATTGTCAAAATGGATTCCGATGGAAAAACTATTGGCTTGATCATCTGCAAAGAAAAAAATAATGTATTAGCCAAATATGCTGTTAACAGTTCCAACAAACCAATAGCAATTTCAGCATACGAATTATCGGATTTCTTACCAGAAAATCTTGCAACATTACTGCCTTCAACGGATGAGCTGGAATCTCGATTACTGCTAGATGAAGCAGTCAATGAGAATGATAATAACAACCAATAGCTCCATTCTCGTATATATGGTAAGACAAAGCAGGAACCATGACGATTCCTGCTTTATTCTTATCTATAAATCAGATCATGCAACACTACTTCCTCTGCTCTGCTCCGGATGTTATTCATCTTCCGCACCCATCCGAGCTGATCTACTGACTTCAAGTGCTCCGTCACACTTTCACGCTCAGCCATTCTTACCGTAAGCATATCCATCATGTCATTGCATTCCATATCTACTTCTTCCAGATGTTTCCACAATTTTTCCGTAAGAACCAGATGTGTATACATGGCATGATGATTTTCAAACAAATACCTCTGTCGCATTCTGCCATATTTGCCAATCTGATAATTGCTTCCATCTTCCAATTCCAAATCTGGAATCAATACATCGCCTTCCCAATGATATGTTAACTCCATACGCTGCTCCTTCCTTTGTGCTAAATGTTTACAGTTTCAATTAAAAGAGTATCACCTTCTTAATACAACATCTGCAATCTATCATTCACCACAAATGAGCCAGCCGCCTATGTTGTGTTATATCCGCGAACAATGAGCCAAGCTGACACGCTGGCGTGTCAATTTGGCGAATGTCGCGAGAGTCAAATGCTTGCATTTGACTAGCAGATGGAGGTTTCCGCTAAACAACACTGTTTTGGGAAATCTGACATCTACACTTCACAACATATCACTTCGTTTCCATATACCTGTGCAGTATCAAAATGTCTATAACCGACATTAACTGCTTCCTTTATCGCATCCACCACTATATCATCATGAATGAACCATGTACCAAGTCCTAACTGTGGTATCTTTATTCCGTTATTTAATGTTAATATATTATGAAACATCGCATTGTCTCCTTCTCCCACTATTTCTTTTCATCCAGCAAAACCACGCCTTGCTCTGGATTTTTATCAATTGCTCCAACAATCTTATGGGGAGCATATGGTTCTTCCAGATATGCTATATCCTCGGCAGTTAATTTTACTGCAAAAGCTCCCGCTGCATCATCTAAATAACTTGTTTTTGTAGCTCCAATAATCGGCGATACAATCCCCTTTGCCCACTGCCATGCGATTGCAATCTGTGACATTTTACAGTTATACTTTTCGGCAAGCTCCGCTACACGTTTCACTATCTGCATGTCTTCCACTTCAGTCTTGTCATATTTTCCCACAGCAACCTTATCCGTAGTTCCACGAAGAGAATCTGACTTCCACTGCGCTCTTGCCAGATGCCCGGCTGCAAGAGGACTATACGGCATTAGCGAAACATTCATTTGCTTACAAATTGGTATCAATTCCCTCTCGTCCTCTCTGTAAAGCAAATTATAATGATTCTCCATTGCCGAAAACGGTGTCCATCCATTTTCTCTTGCAACTACCTGCATATTGTGAAACTGATACCCATACATCGCAGATGCACCAAGTGCCCGGACTTTTCCCGATTTAACCAGCTCATGCAGAGCTTCCATGGTTTCTTCTATCGGCGTATCATAGTCAAATCTATGGATGATATATAAGTCAAGATAATCGGTTCCAAGACGTGACAGGCTTCCGTCTATTTCCCTCATGATTGCCTGTCTTGATAAACGACCTTCATTAAAATATACCTTGGATGCAATCACAACCTGATTCCTTGCTATGTTTTTCTTTAGTATTCTTCCCAAATATTCTTCACTTGTACCTGCAGAATAGCTATTTGCCGTATCAAAAAAGTTATATCCCAGATCAAGTGCATGTTTGATAACCTTTTCACTCTCCATTTCATCCAAAGTCCAGTCGTGCATGGTTCCCGCTTTTCCAAAACTCATACATCCTACACATAATTTTGACACTTTTATATCTGTATTCCCAAGTTTACCGTATTCCATAATTCCCTCCTTATTTTAAACCGGCATACTCTTTTTCTGATACTGCCTCACACCACTCATTGGAACAATCCACTCCCGGCACCTCAATTGCCAGATGTGAAAACCATTCATCCGGAGCTGCCCCATGCCAGTGTTTTACTTCAGCTGGAATGTTAATACAGTCACCCGTTTTCATTTCTACTGCTTCCTTTCCTTCTTCCTGATAGTAGCCCCGTCCGGCTACACATACTAAAATCTGTCCACCACCGCTTTTTGCATGATGAATATGCCAGTTATTCCTGCATCCGGGCTCAAAAGTTACATTGAAAATGCCAACCTGCTCTGTGGATACCGGAACAAGGTAACTTTGTCCTACAAAATATGTCGCATATGCATCATTTGGTTGCCCAATCGGAAATACCATTGATTTTGCATGTGCTCTCATACCATCGTCTTCATAAGGCAAATCACCCTCACTTGGCTGCCATACTTCCTTTGCCAGATTAAAAACTGCCCATCCCTTTGGCCAGCCTGCATAGAATGCCACATGGGTAATGATTGCCGCAATTTCTTTTTGCGTCACGCCATGGTCTTTTGCATTTTGTAAATGATATTTTAATGAAGAATCTGTTATCCCGGAAGACATTAATGCAACCACCGTTATGATACTTCTTGTCTTAAGATCAATATCCTGATTATTCCAGTTTTCACCGAAAAGAATATCATCATTATAGTGTGCAAACTCCGGTGAAAATTCGTTCAGAGCATTCCTTCCTGCTGTTTGTGTAATTCTTTTCATTCCATCCACCTTCCTTACGAAATACTTTTTACCCACTCTGCAATTTCCGTCTTTGAAGCCTTATGAAATACTTTACCTTCCAATATTTTAGCATCAGGTGCAGATGGCTTAAGTTCACTCACCGTATTTCCAAATCCACTTCCACCGGAGGTTGCAAACAATACAATCTTTTTACCCGAAAAATCATAGCTCTCCAAAAAAGTATTAATAATTGTTGGTGCTACATACCACCAGATTGGGAAACCTGCATCTGTCAAGACTGGGACAAAAAAAATTTTATTTTTTTCTGTACATATTC